>Ga0302240_1000630_pt1 | contig 34269 bp, 18 predicted proteins | sample AAG_UR_His_MG_FD_193538 | JGI IMG/M metagenome (GOLD analysis project Ga0302240, IMG submission 193538) | Enriched activated sludge microbial communities from anaerobic digester in WTTP, New Holstein, Wisconsin, United States - AAG_UR_His | ecosystem: Engineered > Bioreactor > Anaerobic >... | reverse complement strand
GGGAAGCTTGCGATAAGGGCAGGAGGAAGGGAAGAGGCGTTTGATTTAGGATTTGGTTATGAATTTACGTTTGCGAACAATACGAAGCTGATAATAGATTATGCGTTGGAACTGCCGATGGAAGTAGAAGAGACGATGGGTTCGCATTTTGTGGGATTATCGTTCAGGTTTGACTAGAGAAAAGAAAAGTAAAAGCAAATAGAAAAAGAGAAGAAGGCGGCCGGATAAATCCGGCCGCCTTCTTTAATACAGTTAATTTAAAGGTATTATTTTAACAGATCTGCTAAAATTTTATTAACCATCTGAGGATTTGCTTTACCTTTAGATTTTTTCATAACAAGACCTACTATTGCGCCGAGCGCTCTTTCTTTTCCTGATTTGTATTCTGCAACGGCTTTAGGGCTTTCATCGGCCGCTTCCTGACAAATTTTAATGATTTCATTTTCATCAGAAATCTGGACAAGCCCTTTTTCTTTAATGATTGTTTCCGGATCTTTGTTTGTATTAAACATTTCTTCAAAAACTGTTTTTGCTATTTTCCCTGAAATAGTGCCTTTTGAAATAAAAGATACAAGCTGTCCCAGATATTCCGCTTTTACAGGAGATTCTTTTATTGTAAGCTTTGCGTTATTTAGTTTGCCGAGTAATTCTGTCGTAAGCCAATTTGCAATAAGTTTTGGTATATTTTCAGCATCTTTTGCCGTGTTATTTAAAGCATCTTCATAAAAGTTGACCAAAGCTTTATCCGATATTATGACATTTGCGTCATATTCAGGCAGACCGTATTCCTGTATTAATCTTTCTTTTCTTTTTTCCGGCAGTTCAGGAATAGTTAGTTTTATATTTTCAATAAAGACATCATCAAGGTTTACGGGAACTAAATCAGGATCAGGAAAATATCTGTAATCATGGGCGTTTTCTTTTGATCTCATTGATTTTGTTATTTTTTCATTAGGATCCCATGTCCTTGTTTCCTGAATAATTTTTCCTCCGTTCTCAACCGTTTCTATTTGTCTTTGAACTTCATATTCCAAAGCTTCTTCAACGCCTGATATTGAATTCATATTCTTTAATTCAGCTTTAGTTCCGAATTCTTTCTGTCCGACAGGTCTTATGCTGATGTTTGCATCACACCTGAATTTTCCTTCTTCCATATTGCAGTCTGAAGTTTCAATATACTCAATTAAATTTTTTAAAGCGGTTAAATATGCGGCAGCTTCCTGAGGAGATCTCATGTCCGGTTCAGAAACGATTTCCATAAGAGGAATTCCCGTCCTGTTATAGTCCGCAAGTGAACAATCGAGCTGTCTTGATCCTATTTCATGAAGAAGTTTTCCTGCATCCTCTTCAAGATGTATCCTGGTTATCCCTATGCTTTTTATTTTACCGTCTGCAGATATATTTAATTTGCCGTGTTCTGCAAAAGGAAGTTCATATTGTGATATCTGATAATTTTTTGGCAAATCAGGATAAAAATACTGTTTTCTTGCAAAAACAGATTTTTTATTTATTGAACAATCCAAAGCAAGTGCTGTTTTAACAAGCAGTTCTACGGCTTTTTTGTTTAAAACAGGTAATACTCCAGGCTGTCCGGTGCATACCGGGCAAATATTCGTATTCGGCTGCGAATGAAAATCAGTGGAACAGTTGCAAAAAACTTTTGTTTCCGTTTTAATCTGTGAATGGACTTCAAGTCCTATAACTACTTCATATTTGTTTTTCATATTTGTATCCTTAAATATTTGGAAATTGTTTATGCCATTCAGTAGCCTGCTGATAACTGTATGCGGCTTTAAACATTGTTTGCTCGTCAAAATTGCTGGCAAGCAGCTGCATCCCGATAGGAATGCCTTTCTCTGAAAAACCGCAAGGTATGGACATTCCCGGCACGGCTGCCAGATTACAGGATATCGTAAAAATATCAGACAGATACATCTGCAGAGGATCTGAGCTTTTTTCGCCTATTTTAAATGCAGGCGTAGGAGCTGAAGGCGTAAGAATTAAATCTACTTTTTTAAAAGCATTTTCAAAATCTTGTTTTATAAGAGTTCTTACTTTCTGGGCTTTACCGTAATATGCGTCATAGTAACCGGCTGATAAAGCATAAGTTCCGAGCATTATTCTTCTTTTTACTTCAGGACCGAAACCATGCCCTCTTGATTTTTGGTATTCATCAAGCAAATTGTCGCATTCCGCTCTGAACCCGTATCTGACGCCGTCATATCTTGCCAAATTTGCAGACGCTTCGCTGCAGCATATAATATAATATACAGCTACGGCATAATCTGTGAGAGGAAGAGATATTTCGACAAATTCTGCTCCTGCTTTTTTATATATTTCTATAGCTTTTTCTATTGATTTTTTCACGTCGCTGTCCAAACCGTCTATAAAATATTCTTTAGGAAGACCTATTTTTAAACCTTTAATATCTTGTTTGATTGTTTCAAGATAATCAGGAACGGGAACATTAATGGATGTGGAGTCTTTTTTATCAAATCCTGCTATTACGTTCAATAAGAGAGCAGAGTCTTCAACGGTTTTTGACATAGGCCCTATCTGGTCAAGAGATGAAGCAAAGGCTACAGCTCCGAATCTGCTTACTCTTCCGTAAGTAGGCTTTAATCCTACGATTCCGCAGCAGCTTGCAGGCTGTCTTATTGAGCCTCCGGTATCTGTTCCTAGCGCCAAAGGAGCCGTCATTGCGCTGACAGCAGATGCGCTTCCTCCTGAAGAGCCGCCCGGTATATGTTCTGTATTCCACGGATTTTTTGTCGTAAAAAAAGCTGAATTTTCTGTTGAAGACCCCATTGCAAATTCATCGAGGTTTGTTTTTCCGATAAAAACAGCTCCGGCTTTCTTTAATTTTTCAATTACGGTTGCATCATAAGGCGCTGTGTAATTTTCAAGAATTTTTGAAGATGCCGTCATTTTGATATTTTCTATCAGTATATTGTCTTTAATCGCAATAGGAACGCCTTCCAATTCTCCTGTTTCTGCTCCGGAAGCAATTTTTTTATCAGACTCTTCGGCCTGATTAATTGCATATTCCTCAGTAATTGAAATATAGGCTTTAATTTTTGGATCTGTTTCTTTTGCTCTTTTAATAAAAGCTTTAGTTACTTCAACACTTGATAATTCTTTGTTCTTTATTTTTTCTGCCAGTGTTGTTGCAGACATTTTAATAATTTCATTCATCGTTTTAACCACTTTTTAGTTATATTTATTCTTCTTCAGTGTCCATTACTTTTTTTACTTTGAAAAAATCAGCTTCTTTGTCCGGCGCATTTTTGAAAATAGCGTCGATAGTTTTCTGTGAACTTTTTATGACCTTATCTTCTCTCCAAAAATTTTCTCCTGAAGCGCCGTGGCTTGTAGGCTCAATTTTTGAAGTGTCGACTTCTTTGATTTTTTCAATGTAATTAAGAATTGATCCGAGTTTTTGCGTAAGACTTTCTTTGTCTTTTTCGTTAAATTCAAGTCTTGCAAGACTTGCAACGTAGTCAACATCTTTTTTTGAGATTTCCATCATAACTCCTAACAGCAGTATTTATCTTTTTTATTTTACAAAATTTTTTTTAAATCATAAAGGATTGCAGCCGGAAAGTTTAGACTGTGATGTTATCTTACTTTTATGGAATTTTCTTTCATATAAGATTTTAAATCATGTATGGATAATTCTTTGAAATGAAACAAAGACGCGGCAAGTACGGCAGATGCTCCTTTTTTGCATACGTCTACAAAATGTTCTTTTTTTCCTGCTCCGCCTGAAGCTATTACAGGAACGTTTACTGCATTTGTGACATGTTCCGTAAGTTCCAAATCATAACCGTCCTTTGTTCCGTCTTTATCCATACTGGTAAGTAATATTTCTCCGGCTCCGAGCTCAACGCATTTCTTTGCCCATTCTATAACGTCAAGCTTTGTTTCTGTTCTTCCGCCGTGCGTATATACAGTCCAGCTTCCGGCAGTATTTCTTTTTGCGTCAATTGCTACGACTATGCATTGGCTTCCGAATTTTTTGCTTCCGTCTGAAATCAGCTGCGGATTTTCAACGGCGGATGTATTGATTGAAATTTTATCGGCTCCTGCTTTTAGCAATTTTCTTATATCGTCAATTGTTCTTATTCCGCCGCCTACAGTAAGAGGAATAAAAACCTGTTCGGCTGTTTTTTTGACTACATCAAGAGTAATTTCTCTTTTATCGGAAGAAGCCGTAATATCCAAGAAGACCAGTTCATCGGCGCCTTCGGTATTATATCTTTTTGCTATTTCGACAGGATCTCCTGCATCCCTCAAATCAATAAAGTTTGTTCCTTTAACGACTCTTCCTGCGTTAACGTCCAGACAAGGGATTACTCTAATTGCAACAGGCATTTAAATCCTCGCATTTTGATACAAAATTTTTCAATATTGCTATGCCGATATTTGAACTTTTTTCAGGATGAAACTGGCATCCCCATATATTTTCAGTGGCAATAGATGAACAAAAATCAACGGAATAATTCGTTTCGGTTGCAATAATTTTTTTATCTTCCGGTTTACAATAAAACGAATGGACAAAATAAACAAATTCATTGTTGTTTATGCCTCTGTACATTTGCTTTGCATAAATATTTTCAGAAATATTTATCGTATTCCATCCGATATGAGGGATAATTAATTTTTCATCAGGTTTTGGAATAAATTTTTCTACGGAACCTTTTATTATGTCAAGACCTTCATATAAGCCTTCTTCATAACTTTTTGAGAATAAAAGCTGAAAGCCTAGACATATTCCTAAAAACATTTTCTTCTGTTCCAAATGTTTTTTTATAGCTATATCAAGTCCTTTATCTTTTATAATTTTTATAGCCGGAGCAAAAGAACCTACGCCCGGCAAAACTACGGCGTTATAATTTTTAACTTGTTCCGGTTCCGATATAATATCTACGTAAGCTTTGCAAAGTTCTATTGCTTTTGAAACGCTTCTTAAATTTCCCATACCGTAATCTATAATTGCAATTTTAGCCGTCATTATTATTCCACCGTTACCGATTTCGCCAAATTACGAGGCTGATCAACATCGCATCCTCTCATTGTAGATACGTAATATGAAAAAAACTGTAAAGGTATTACGTTTATAAGAGGGGAAAACATTTCATCAACTTCGGGAACAAAAATTTGATAATCCGATTTTTCAATAATTTCTTTATTGTTAATATTTGCTATTGCTATAATTTTTGCTCCTCTTGCTTTAGCTTCTTCTATGTTGCTCAAAACTTTTTCATAAACTTTGCTTTTAGTGGCGATAACCATTACCGGCATATTTTCATCAATAAGAGCTATAGGACCGTGTTTCATTTCGCCTGCCGGATAGCCTTCCGCATAAATATAAGAAATTTCTTTTAATTTTAAGGCGCCTTCAAGAGCTATAGGATAATTTATATTTCTTGCCAGATATATAAATTGCTTTTTCATATGAAACGTTTTTGCTATTTCAAGAATCTGTTCGGACTGTTTTAGACATTCCGTAACTTTTATAGGTATATCCCACATTTGTTTTATAAGATATGCAAGTTTGTCTTCTGAAACGGTTCCTTTCTTTATCGCAAAATCCATAACAAGCAGATATAAAGCCGTTAATTGCCCAGTAAATGCTTTTGTTGATGCAACGCCTATTTCAGGACCGCAGTGAGTGTATAAAACATTGTCGGCTTCTCTGCTTATGCTGGAACCTATTACGTTGCATATTGCAAGAGTCGTAGCTCCTTTTTCTTTTGCAAGTTTTAGAGCAGCCAGAGTGTCTGCCGTTTCGCCTGACTGGGATATAAAAATCGTAAGAACCGTACCGTTAAGAACTGGTGTTCCGTATCTGAATTCCGATGCTATATTTACTTCCGCTGGTATTGATGTTAATTCTTCTATCATAAATTTCGCAACAAGCCCGGCATGATAAGATGTCCCGCAGGCAACAATGCATATTCTTGAAATTTTATTTAAAAAATCTTTTGAAATTTTTACCGTTTCAAGAAGTATTTTATTATCTTCAACGGATATTCTTCCTCTGAAAGTGTCCTGTATTGTCTGTGACTGTTCATAAATTTCTTTAAGCATAAAATGTTTGTAACCGCATTTTTCTGCCTGTATGGCGTCCCAAAGAATTTTTTGTACGGTTCTTTTGGCTTCATTGCCGTTTTTATCAAATATTTTTATCGAATCTTTTTTTATTTCGGCGATATCGTCGTTTTCAAGAAAAATAACGTCTCTTACATAAGCAAGCAGAGCGGAAACGTCTGAAGCGATAAAATTCTCGTCTTTGCCGACACCCAGTATGAGAGGGGCGTCTTTTCTTGCAACGATAATTCTTGAATCGTCATCGGAACAGATTACTGATAATGCATAAGCGCCTCTGATGTCTTTAAGCGCGGATTTTACGGCGTTAAATAAATCGCCTTTATAGTATTTTTCTATTAAATGCGCAATAACTTCCGTATCTGTCTCAGATGCGAATTTATGTCCTTCTTTTTGCAGTTGTTGCTTTATTTGTATGTAGTTTTCGATAATACCGTTATGTACTACAACTATTTTTCCGCTGCAGTCGGTATGCGGATGGGCGTTTTCTTCGGAAGGTTTTCCGTGTGTTGCCCACCTGGTATGTCCTATGCCGATAAAACCTGATATAGGGTTGTTTTTTATATTTTTTTGGAGATTGATTAATTTGCCTACGCTTCTTCTTATATGTATCTTGTCGTCTTTTATGACGGCGATTCCCGCGGAGTCATAACCTCTGTATTCAAGTTTTTCAAGGCCCTTATAAACAATATCTGCAGAATTTTCAGATCCGATATAACCAACAATGCCGCACATTTTTTCACCTGCGCTATAAAAATTTACTTTTTGTATTATACAAAAAGATATACAAAAAATCTAATGCGTCTTCTCTTTGAAAAATGTTTCAGGCTAATTCTTCGTGGATTGTCTGAAGCTCGGTTTCAATGTCCTTATCAAGAGTTCCGAGTTTTTTCAGAACGAATTTTGACAAAGCAAGCGCTGCAGAAACTTCTCCTGAAAAAACGACAGGTATTCCTGTTTCCTGAAGTTTTTTTGCCTGTCTCGAAAATGTGGTATGCACTAATATTCCGACTCTCGGATTTAAATAACGTACAATGGCTATTATTTCTTCGGCAGGAGCGTTAGGAGCAGATATTATGAAGGATTCCGCAGTTTCTATACCGGAACACATTAAAATTTCGCTTTGGGCGGCATTGCCGTGTATAGCGTGCAATCCTTCGATTTTTTGTTTTCTTATCATTTTAACGGTGTCGATATTCATTTCTATGATAACTACGTTAATGTTGTTTTTTAAAAGAATTTTTGTAACGGATTTTCCTACCGGACCGTATCCTACAACTATGACATGTCTTAATTCTTTTGTCAGTTGTTCAATTTCATCGTCTATTGTGTAGTGTTTGTTTCCTATTCCTAATTTTAAGAGGCAGTGTACTATCTGATCGACAAATTTATACATTACCGTATTTAAAGTAATAGAGACTATCGCAACAAAAATTATTGCGCTGCTTGCTTCTTCGGGAAGAATTCCAAGCGCCATTCCGAGAGAAGCCAGAATAAAAGAAAATTCTCCGATTTGTCCCAGAGATATTCCTACGGAAACAGCTTTTTTAATAGGGTGCTTTAAAAAGTATACAAAAGCTGTTGCTACAAGAGGCTTTAATATTAAAACTATTGCGAGCGTTGCCGAAAGCAGCGGCCATGATGTCGACAATGAAGCCGGATTGAAAAGCATTCCTACAGATACGAAAAACAGTACGGAAAAAGCGTCGCTTATAGGCAGAGCATCCGAAGTTGCTCTTGCGCCGAAATCAGATTGTCCCACAACCATGCCTGCAAGAAAAGCGCCAAGCGCCATAGATGCCCCGAAAAAGTGGGTTGCGCCTACTGCTATTCCTAAAGCCAAAACAAGTACGGAAAGAGTAAATAATTCCCTGGTTCCTGTTTTTGCGACATAACTGAGAAGCAGCGGAAGAATTTTTTGGCCTGCTATTAATGTAAACGCCGTAAAAACGCCGAGTTTTAAAAGGGTAACGGCAAAAGTGCCCCACATCTGTATTCCTGATATTCCTGCTGTTTTTGTAGTGAAAAATACAGGCAACAAAACAAGGACTAGAATTGTAAAAATGTCTTCCATTACAAGCCATCCTACGGCAGTGTGTCCTATAGGAGTATGAAGGTGTCTGTTATCTGATAAAACTTTTATCAGTACGACTGTGCTTGTAACAGAGATAGCTATACCGAAAACCAATCCGGCGCTCCAAGACCAGCCGAGGAGGTGTGTTACCGTCATAGTTGCCAGTGCCGTGGCAGTGCTTTGCACCAAAGCGCCGAAAAAAGAAATTTTATAAACGGCTATTAAATCGGATAAATGAAAGTTCAGTCCTACGCCGAACATTAATAACACTACGCCTATTTCGGCAAACTGCTGGGCAACTTCTATATCTGCTATATATCCCGGAGAATAAGGACTTATTATTATTCCCGCAAGTAAATATCCGACTATCGGAGAAAGTTTGATTTTTTGAGTTATAAACCCTAGTATTAATGCAGCCGTTAAACCGCTGGTAAGCGTTAAAATTATGTTTAAGTGCTGAGACATCAAACCTCTCTTTTGTTTTTATTTAAGCGCTGCTTCAATTCTGTTTAGGCCTTCCTGAATATTTTTCATTGAGGTAGCATATGAAAATCTTATATATCCCGGAGCTCCGAATGCCGTGCCAGGCACAACGGCTACTTTTGCATGTTCAAGCAGATAATCTGCCAAATCCATGTCCGTATTTATTAATTTGCCGTTATATTTCTTTCCTAACAAATTAGAAATATTAGGAAAAGCATAAAATGCTCCGCTTGGAAGCAGGCAGTGTATCCCTTTTATTTTATTTAATCTTTCAACTATATAATTTCTTCTTTTCTCGAATTCAATTCTCATTACCTCAAGGCTTTCTTTAGGACCGTTTAAAGCTTCGGTAGATGCTTTAAGTGAAATCGATGTCGGATTTGATGTCGATTGGCTTTGAATTTTTGTCATGGCCGATATAATTTCTTTAGGACCTGCCGTATATCCTATTCTCCAGCCTGTCATTGCGAAAGCTTTTGAGACTCCGTTAACTACTAAAGTCTGCGCCTTGGCTTCAGGATAAATTTCTGCTATTGAACAAAACTTGAAGTTATCGTAAACAAGTTTTTCGTATATTTCATCCGATATTATGAGCAATTTATATTCTACGCAGACCTTTGCTATTTCTTTGAGTTCTTCGCAGGAATATGTTCCGCCGGTCGGATTTGAAGGGGAATTAAGAATTAAAGCTTTTGTTTTGTCGGTGACTACGCGTGCTATTGCGTCCGGAGTAATTTTAAACGAATTTTTATCTTCAGTTTTTATGATTACCGGCTTTGCTCCGGCAAGAATCGCCATATCAGGATAAGATACCCAGTAAGGAGCCGGTATTATAACTTCGTCTCCTTCATTGAATACGGCCTGGAAAATATTATATAAAGAATGTTTTGCTCCGCATGATACTATAATTTCATCAGGAGTATATTCCAAATTGTTTTCGGTTTTAAATTTATTGATAATTGCTTTTTTTAAATCCAAAGTTCCTGCCACAGGACAATATTTTGTAAAACCTTTGTTAATTGAATCAATGGCAAAGTCTTTGATATTTTTAGGAGTGTCAAAATCAGGCTCTCCCGTACCGAAACTGATAACGTCTATTCCCTGCTCTTTCAATTTTTTTGCTTTGGCGTCTATTGCCAAAGTCGGAGACGGCTGAATTGCTTGAACTCTTTTAGATAAGAACATAATGTTTTTTTCCTCACACATAAAATTAAGATACTTTTCAAAAGTATCTTAATTTTGTAATATTATAAAGTCTTTTTAATAAGCCTTGACATATTTTATTAATTTTGATAAATTATACAGATTATAAAGGAGTAAGTCAATGTATGCAATAATAATGACGGGCGGAAAGCAGTACAAAGTAGAAAAAGGAATGAATGTTGTTGTTGAAAAGCTAGGTGAAACTGAAGAAGGACAGGAAGTTGTCCTTGATCAGGTTTTAATGATAGCTGACGGCGATAAAGCAACCGTAGGCAAACCGGTAATAGAAGGCGCCAGCGTTGTTGCAAAAGTTATCGCACAAAAAAGATTGCCTAAGATTCTTGTTTTTAAGAAAAGACCTAAGAAAGGTTATAAAAAAATGCAGGGTCACAGGCAGTATGTTACAGAAGTAGAAATAGTTGATATCAAGGCTTAAATGTTTTAGGAGAAAAGAATGGCACATGTAAAAGGGCAGGGTTCAACAAGTAACGGCAGAGATTCCCAGGGGAAAAGATTAGGCGTAAAAATATACGGCGATCAGTTTGCTCAGGCCGGTGCGATTATTGTAAGGCAGAGAGGAACTAAGTATCATCCTGGCGTAAATGTCGGTATGGGAAAAGACAATACGTTGTTTGCTAAAGTTGAAGGAACAGTAAAGTTTATAAGAAGAGCGGGAGATAGATGTTTTGTTAATGTAGAAACTTCTATATAACAAAGAAAAATGTTCATAGATAAAGCAAAAATTTTTATTACAGCCGGTCGCGGTGGCGACGGCTGTATTTCATTTAGAAGAGAAAAATATGTCCCCTTTGGCGGTCCCGACGGCGGTAACGGCGGCAAAGGAGGCGATGTTTTTATTGAAACTGATAATAAAAAAATTACGTTGTTGGATTTATCGTATAAACCTAAGTTTCATGCAGAAGACGGAGCAAAGGGAGAAACCAGCAATAAATACGGCAGATACGGCAAAGATTTAATAATAAAAGTTCCTTTGGGAACAGTTATATATAAAAACAATGAATTATTTGCTGATTTAAAAGAAATAGGTCAGAGGGTATTGGTGGCAAAAGGCGGCCGCGGAGGAAGGGGAAATTCTTCTTTTAAGACTCAAACCAATACTGTTCCAAGAATCGCCGAAAAAGGCGAGCCTGGAGAAAGTTCTGAAATTGATTTGGAACTCAGATTGATAGCGGATGTCGGGCTTGTCGGTTTTCCTAACGCCGGAAAATCAACTTTTTTATCCGTGGTAAGTTCTGCGAGACCTAAAATTGCAGATTATCCTTTTACTACATTGGAACCTAATTTGGGAGTCGTTTCTTTAAACGACAGGCAGGTCGTTATTGCAGATATTCCGGGTATTATAGAGGGAGCAAGCCACGGGAAAGGACTTGGCTTTGAATTTTTACGTCATATAAAGAGAACAAAAGTTCTTATATATATGATAGATGTCAGCGGATTTGACGGCAAAGATCCGTATGAAGTTTATAAAATATTAAAAAAAGAACTAAAACAATATTCTAAATTTTTATCAAAAAAGCATATGCTTATAGCTTTAAATAAAATAGATATGGATACATCTCTTGAAAATGTTAAACAATTTAAAAAGAAAGTTAAAGATAAAAAAATATATACGATATCAAATATAACAAAAGAAGGTATTGATAAATTGATATCTGATGTTGTAAAACTTCTCGATTTGCCTATAGATGAGGAAGAAATAGATTCAATTCCTGTAAAAAAATATATATATGAACCCGATTTTATCATAACAGTGGATGAAGACGGTATTTTTGTCGTCAGCGGTAAAAAAGTAGAAGTTTTGGCTGAAATGACAAGATTCAATGAAGATGAAGCTTTGAGAAGATTCCAAAATATATTGAAAAAAATGGGCGTAGAACTTGCTCTTGAAGAAAAAGGCTGTAAAGTCGGAGATACGGTAAGAATAGGTAAATTCGAATTTGAATTTTCAAAGTAAAATCCGCTGTTCAATATTTTATAAAAATTTCACATTCCTTATATCAATTGCCTTTTATAATTTGTATAATAATTAATACATAATTTAGAATATAAAGTAGTTGACAAAATCTGAAAATATCTTATACTTTTTATGAGTATATTATTATGATAAAGAACACTGTTATTACTGCCAATAAAAATTTTTACGCAAAATATTTATCAAAAATTTTGTGTCTTTTTATTGTTGTGTTTATTTGCTTTAACAGCATGTTTTCTTCTTTTGTGCTTAAATATGACCGTGATGATTTAGCTGCAATTTCGTCAATTCAGAAAGATGTTTTTTCGGCAATTTTTTTTATTTCGGGAACTATTGAAAAAATAAATGAATCGTTGTCAGTCAGTATTGGGTTAAAAACGACTTCACGGGATAACGAAAAGAAAAAAGATTCCACGCCTGTTTCCCGTTCTTCAAAAGATGTTATTCTTATTGAAAACAAACAGATTCAAAATATTAAAATTCTAAAATTTTTGCCGGAGGATGGTTCATCCTTTTTAACATACGTCAATTTATATGTGCCTTTGATTTATTATTCAGGAAATAACTCTTTATACCGCAAAAGCGGTTTTTATTTTATTGTGATGTTGCTTTTTTTTGCTTCGGCGAAAAAAATATATGTTTATTTAAATAAAATTAACAGAGAATATATTAACCCGCTTGCTGTTTGAAGTGGGTTTTTTCTTTTTACGGAGAATAACAATGATTAAGAAAAACAGCATAAGAAAATGTTTCGTCAAATTTATTTCTGTGGTAACGGCCGGAGCTTTTTTGTTTACGGGAGTTTACCCAAAAGCAGGGTATGCTTCTGTTAATTTTGAAGGTACAGGTTCCGGAAACAATACACAATTTAACACATTTATTCCTTCTTCTGCAGGTAAAATAACTTATGCTAAATATTACAACAGCGACGAAATAATAATAAACATACAGGATTTGCACTGTCACCCTGAAACACAGAAAAATATAGCCAAAATAATAGAACAGATAAATAAAAATTATAAATTGGACCAAGTTTATCTTGAAGGAGCTGTCGGAAGCGTTGATACGTCTTTGCTTTCATCTTTGAAAAAAACTGAATTCGGAAACCAAATAATAGAATCTTTACTTAATATGGGGCGTTTAAGCGGCGCAGAATATTATTCCGTAGTCAAAGATAAAAATAAATTTATAACAGGAATAGAAGATAATGCAATATATGAAGAGAATATACAGCTGCTGAATAAAATTTTATCAGTTTATCCTCAAGTTTCGACTATATGCGGGCAGCTTGACAGCGAGATCAAAAGCGTAAAAAAAGATTATTTTAACAAGGATATAAGAAAACTTGAACGATTAACTTATAAATTTAAAAAGAACAAGATTAATGCAAAAACATATTACGGAGAATTGGAAAAAGCTGCAAATAAAGTTAATGAACCTTTGGATAAATATGAAAACGTGAAACTTTATCTTTCTCTATTGAATAAAATGAAAGGCATAAACCTTGAAAAAATTTCTCAGCAGTTTAAAACTTATGTAACTGTTTTGAGATCTCAAATTCCTTATAAACAATATGTAGAATTATCAGGTACAAGCAATAATTTCGCAAATATGGAAAATATTTCTTCTGAACTTTTGAGCTTATCCAAACAGTACGGGATATGCGATAAATATAATTTGCCGCAATTAGAAGAATATTTGGAATGCCTGGAATTTAATAAAAATATAAACCCGATAAATTTCGTAAAAGAAGAGAAAAATTTAATAAGCAATATTTATATTAAACTCGGCAGGACAAAGTATGAGCAGGAAGTGGCTTTTTTGGCGGATTTTATTCCTACAATTAAAGATTATTTTACAGCCAATATAACCACTGAAGATTATTACAGGTTTAAAGAAAAATTTACAGAGTTCAGACATATATGGAATTCCTATTTTTCCGAGAATACGGCAAAAGAGTTGGACGAATATGCTCAAATGTTGTCAAAGTATCATGAAAACAATTTAAAAAGAGACAAAATATTTGCGGATGTCTTGGCGCCGTCCGGCGTGTCCGGCGGAGATATGCAGATAAAAGGTACCGATCTGGATAACGTCTTAAAAAACAAAAAAATAAAATTAGTAATAACAGGCGGTTTCCACACTAAAGGGCTTGAAAAAATATTTGATGAAAGGAAAATATCTTATATTGTCTTGACCCCTAAGGTAACTCATACCGATCCCGGATCAAATAATGTGTATTTGGAAACTATACAGGAATATGTTGATATCTTAAACGATACGGTTAATATAAGGCCGATAGAAGAAGAGCCTTTAAATATAAGTTTTCCTAAAATACTTGCAAGCGCTTTTGTGGAATTGAATTTAAATACTTCGTTGTCACAGGAAGTAAAAATTCAATACATAAATGACGTAATAAGAGAAGTTTCCGGTTCAAAATCTTCGGGGAATATTTCTTTGGGAAAGTGTTCTGTAGATTCTTTGTCTTCAACTGATGTAAAAATTTCCGTTACGTATAAAGATAAATCTAACAATGGTATGGAAAGCACGTATGAGTATTTACTTGATAACAGCGGCTCTATACAGACGTATACGAAGGTAGATGCTTCAAAAAACCTTGATATGATCGCCAGATATTTCGGGAATATAAAATATGCCGCACCGTCAGTTATTTTGGAAATTTCACAGTCTGCAAGAAAAAAAATAAATCAAAAAGTAATAGATGTTTTGAAAACTGTTTCAGGCAACAGCATTTCTTTTATGCCATCGCAGAAACTGCATATTGTTGTAGCTTATGATTCAGGCTCAGAAATGTCTGAAACTCAGATAGATGCAGCTGTTAATGCAAAAGATACGACAAACGCTGTTTTTTCAGATACTGTTAAACTAGGCAGTTTTTTAACATCTTCCAAAGTTCCGTTGGAAGGCAAAATAAAATTGATGCCTGACGGAGAAGTTGTTTTAGAGATGACAAATGAAGCTATGATTTCTCAAATTTTCGAATTGCGAAATGTTTTGAAAAAGACAGCTAAATACAGCTTTCCTAAAACAGTTAATATGACATTGGGCAGAATTTCCGATAAAAATTTGTTTAATGCCGAAAGTCTTCAATCAAGACAGCAGCTTGCGGATTTAGTGTCGAAACTGAATAATAAAATATACGAAATAAACAAACAGAACGAATTATCAACAATAAAGAGTAATTTGTCATTGAAAGCGGGATATTTGTCTGTTACGGGCGATCGTGATTACTTGGTTGTGAAAGTAAAGCCTTCATCGCAAACGTTGTCCATATTGAACGGGTTGTTTAAAAATACTAAATCAATTATATATAACATTTATACGTGTTTTATAGCTCCGATATGGGAAGAAACAGTTTTCAGATTTATACCTTTTGCCGTTTCAGGACTGTTTGTCGTAAACACAGGCTTAATATTGCCTTCTTTAAGCGTTTTAATCTCCGGGATGGCAGCATTCCCTCTGATTCATATCGCAACAGATAAAATCAATTCTAAAATTTTCGGGGTAAAAAGCAATTTAAACGTAAAATCATTATTTATTTCTTCAGCGATATTGACAGCTTCTTATTTGGCGGTATCTGTCGTTTTCCCTGAAATGCCGTTGCTTGCGCTCGGAGTGTCATCTGTTATGCATTCATTTTACAATGTTATGTCCGTAAGCGGTAAGATAAAATCAGGAGTGCTGAGTATTTTTAACGGCGGATATAGTAATACCGATGAAAGAATTAATTCTTTTGTTTCTACGGTCAGAGATTTTCTTAAAAATTCTTTGACAAAAAGTTACGGTGATAACAAAAATGCCGCAGAACATATCAATTCCATTTTGAATAATCTTGAAAATACAACTTCTCTTTCTGAAAAAGAAAAATATGATTTATTTTCAAAATCCGTAAACGATTTGTTTGATTTCATAGTTTCGTTTCAAAATAGCAAAGAATATTTTAACTTCAATCAGTTATTGGAAGCAGTATTGATTTCTTCTCCCGATTTAAAAGATGCTTCAGGAATGAGTCTGTTTGATAAGGCGGTAGCTTTCGGTATTGCCGAAGGAAGAAGAACCGGCTCATCCAGATTCAAAGCGCAACTGTTGTATATTGCCGAGTATTTTTATAATACCGATAAAACTATTTCTGATAAAATAATAAATGTTCTGTATGAAAATGCCATTTTGCCGTTTCCGTCGCCTGTAAATTTTTCTTCGTTAGACAAATGGGAAGATGAAATTTCTTCTGTAATAGAAAAAACTAAACTTTATGAATATAATTATTTAAATTTTGCCGAATTTATGTATCCTTTGGATAAAAAATATGCTTATGCCGTTTTAAAAGCTATGCGTAAAAACGGATATTGCCAAACTGTGCCTTATGTTAATTTTGCCAAAGGATACGAATGGGAAAAAGAATTTAATGAATCAGTATTGGGGCAAAAAGATTCGGATGATATTCTTTTCGGTTCGGCAAATATAAAAAATGAGTCCGTAAACACAAGAATAATAGATGAATATAAGATAACTTTAAACGATATAATAGCAAGGTTTGAATATGTTAAGAAAAACAGCAAATACGAAAAAACATTGGGAATTAAGAAACAATTTGATGAAATATTAAATAAATTGAAAGCTGCAGAAGGTAAAAGCAAAGGTGAAAAATATAAAATAGCAAATGAACAGATAAATGCTTTGCTTAATTTATTTGCCGAAAATGTTGAAACAGACAGTGCTTTTATAATGGATGTTATGGAAACTCTTGCTCCTTTGTTTGTATCTGCTCAATCAGTCAGCGGCATAAAATCTTTTGACAATATTATGAACGCTCTTCTTTTAAGCGAGAAAAAATCTTTCAGACCTGATTTCAATTCAAATGAAAAAGTATCTTATTCTTTTAAACTTGATTTTTATAAGGCTTTTGCAAAAGTTTATCCTGTCGATAAAACATCTGCTTTGCAGATGCTCAAATCGTTACACGGTGAAGGAAAGGGTGAACAGCCGTTTTTCAGTTATGCAAATTGGATTCCTGAAAATATAGGCGATGCTTACAAAAATGTCCCCGGAGAAATAAGCGACGTCATAAAAACATATGAGGATTTGGAGGCTTTTTATGAAGCCGTAGGTATTGACTGGGATGATCCTAGTGAAAAATCTTTAATATATGACAGATATTTTCACACATATGATTATGTAAAAATTATGAAAATGCTTCCCGGTTATGTAATTGAAGGAATAAAATTTTTGTCTGACAAGCCTGTATATTTCAGACATAAAAAATCGATTAAAACTAAAGAGTCCGAACGGTCTTTAAAAACTTCAGACAGATTTATGTTCTTCAACGATATACTTGAAAATAATGCGCTTGCTCTTGAAGATTTGAATTCTGCAGATTCAAGGGCGATGTATGCCTCAATTGCCTTTTTGGAAAAAATGATAGCTGATCTTAAACAAATTAACGAACAGCACGGGAATGACGCTTATGAATCTTTAAACGAAATAAAAAAATTATTTGATAGCAAAGAAATGACGCCTGAATTTGTAAAAGAACAAAAAAGTTTGGTTTCATGGCATGAACCGGCAATAAAAGATATAAGAAGTCTGCATACTTTGATAAATGCCGTTCATCAGACGGCAATAGCCGATTTCACAAAGATAAGAGATTCAATGAACAAAATTGACAAATCAGGAATGTTTATAATAAATCCGGGTAAAAATCAAATACCGGTTTATGATTTTTCAGAGCATAAGATGAAACCTGAAGTGAGAGACTTTCTGTCAAAACTTGCCGAATATAATTTTGGTTATTATGATAATAATAAAATCATGATGAAAGACGGTAAACTTATATGGAGCAAAAGACTCGGCGTGCACAGCGTTGATATACTGATTAATTTTGACGACATCAACGAAGGAATAAGACTGAGTTATTATGATTCAAGCAGAGGCGACGGGGGAGCAAGAAGAGTTTCTATTCTTGCAGGAGTGTTGTCTTCAATAGGTTTCGAAATAACAAGTTTTGATAATATAGTCGACAAAACCGGACTTGAAAATATAGGTGGAGTATGCGGCGTTAAAGCTGTTTTCAGAGTTGAAAACAGTTTGAATGTAGGAGAAAATTTTGCCGAAGCTTTTTACAGAGTATACCGTCTTATGAACAGAACGAAAAATCTGGATTATGCGCTTGAAGGCAAGCAGGATGATGATAACGATAAAGGTCATATTTACGGGCAGTATTATGTTCCTTCTTTTACTCTTGACGATTTTAGAAGAATGAAAGGAGACATAAAAGCCGTATCGGCGCAAATAAATGATAAAACTTTAAATGAAGAATTATTTGCATTGTATGACAATACAAAAATAAATAGTGAAAAAACAGATGGTATGGATGCTGTTTATGATTATCTCGGAATAAGCCGCGATAAAAGAAGCATTGATACGGTTATAAGAATGTTTGTCGACGGCAAAATCGTTGTCAACGATACCGGCAATCTTGAAATTAATAAACAGTACATTCCTATGCAATCCGTAATATCCGCGATAAAAGAAGATCAGAATGAAACTTTCAGACAAGCGCAGCTTATAAATCTTATAGATTACGGCAATATGAGCTTTGTTTCGGAAGGATATATAGGAAAAATGGTCGCTGTTGAAGGAATTTTAAGACTTACCGACGGTTATCTTTCAATTAAAGGAGTTGTTGACAACGAAAGAAGAAGAATGAAATGCGCATATGTTGAATATGTAGATTTCAACGGAGTAAGAAGACCTTTAAAATACAGTGAACTTATTAATATTTTAAACGATAACGGTTATGCCGTAAAACACCAAAAAGAAAGAAGTATTTCAGAAAAAAGAGAAACAATAAAACTTTTAAAGGAAAAGATAGCCGTAAAGAGACAATCTATTGAAATAAACGGAAGAGGTGTTTCTTCAGGGAACGGTGGATATTCTTCAGGAGTAGTCACATATAATAAAGATAATATCGGAGATGACAGTATTCTGATTATGTCTTATACGACTCCTGACGATGTTGAGCAAATATCAAAGATAAAAGGATTGATTACTACAAGCGGCGGAATGTTAAGCCACGCCAATATTACCGCCAGAGAACAGAAAAAATCGGCTGTTCTTGCAAGCGGACGCTGGGAAGGAAATAAACTTGAATGCACTTATTATACGGCGCACGGAGACATATCGAAACGCGACGGTTTTCAAATCAGGGAAATAGAAGAGCATAATGTTCTTCTGCAAGAGGGCGACAGAATTTTTATTAACGGCGAAACAGGCGATATATTGCTTTTTAACTCTATAAATAACGAAGATTTAAATATATTGCAGAAAGAAATAGATAAAAATAATACCGTATGGATTAAAAACTTTTTAGATGAACATAAAAATGATAAAAATATCGGAATGATCGTAGAATATTTATATTTGCAGTCTGTAAATAACGAACATCTTGATAAAGTTTTTAATATGCTGTTGTCTTGGGCTGAAAATGACGTGGTAAGAGCAAAAATCAAAGAGTTAAACGATAAATATATAGAAGATAAATTAAATGCGGTAAATGATGCGCTGCAAAATATAAAAAACATAGACGATCCGAATATAGCGTATTCAGTAATTTACAGAATCGAAAAACAAATAAATTCAATAAAATCTCTTTCTAAGCGTGAAGATATAGAAAAAACAAAAAATGAAATTGAAGCGGTAAAGAAAGACGTAAAAGAAAAATTGATAAGTTTTATAGCATCTTTTAAATCAATCATTTTATCTTTAAATAAAAAAGAATCTTTAACTGCCGAAGAAAAAGAAAAATCCGTTAAGTTGCTTGAAATGGCAAAGGTGTGGAATTATTTTTACGGATATCCGGGTATAGAACAAATATGCGGAGAGCTTGAAGCAAAAATAATAAACGATAAAAATGCAGGCAATGTTATTGAACAGGAAATAGAAACTTTTGAGCGCATAACTGCAGGGGACGTTTTTAAGTACGGCACAAAAACCACTGAACTTGCAAAAATAGCTAAATTAATAAAAGATAAACACTTTTCAGGAGTAAGTGTTCCACACGGAATAGGAATAAGCAAGAATGTTCTTGATATATTTTTTGAACAGATAGGCAGAGGGGCAGAATTCAAAGAAATGATGATGTCTTTTGAAAAAGCCGTTTTAAGCGGAGACAGGGAACAAGCAAGGCGTATAGGAAAAACTATATCGGATATAATTCAAACCAATGACAGCGAAAAACTGGAAAATTATGTCAAATCGCTTGCTGTTGAAGGGAAGATGTATGCTGTCAGGTCTTCCGGAGTAGGTGAGGACGGAACGTCATACGCTTTTGCCGGTATGGGAGAAACATCGCTGAACGTTAATTTTACAGATATATATAAAAACATAAAAAAGTCATGGGAATCTTTTTATTCATATCGAAGCATAGATTATATGACAGACAGCAGACATATAGTCATGCCGGCTGTTTTGATTCAGGAAATGGTTCCTTCTGTCGCAAAAGCCGGAGTAATTTTTACAAGAGACGAAAACGGTAATTTGACAGAAGAAGTGGTATGGGGACTGGGAGAGGGGCTTGTATCTGGAAGAATAAATCCGGACCATATAACTTTAAGTCTGAAAGACAATAAGATAACTTATCTGAGAGCTCTTGATAATATGAAAAAGATTACTGAAATAAAAGGCGGAGGAACTGCCCAGATAAGATTGACCAGGGACGAACAGATAGAAAGAGTCATAGACGAATCAATGATAAGAAGGTTATCTTCTGCAGCTTTTGAACTTGAAAAAAATTCAGGTTATCCTGTGGACATAGAGTTTGCAATAGACGGCAATAATGAAGTGTATATACTGCAAAGAAGACCTATAACGACATTGACCGTAAACGAATCTTTTGCCGGTATAAAAGAAGAAAAAAAAGAAATAGATCAGAAACTTGTCGATAAATTGATATCCGACTTAAACGGCATAACAAGAGACAGAAATCTTGAAACGATAATTAAAGTAAAAAATATTCTTTCAAATCTTCCTGAAAACGCATTTGACAGATATGAAATGATAAGTGATCAGATTAATATCTTATTTGACATTATAAAAGAAGACTCTTCAAACTCGTCAAGGATTTATAGAAATTATTTGATGCAGTATATTATGCCGTTTATTCCTTTTGTAAATTTAAGAGGAACGGACGAATCTGTTTTGAATTATATTTTAAATCTGCTTCCTGTTGAACAAGAAAATGAATATTTGGATATTATAAGAGTTTGCGGCGATATGATTAAACAGATTTATCCAATCAGCCGCAGTAAAGCAACAGACATAATAAGATTTTTGCAGCAAAGAAATATTGTCAGTTATAAAAATATTCCGTATTCAATCAAAGATGCTTTGTCTGAATATAAGTATGAAGGTCTGAAATCTTATTATATTACAGTTTCTGAGCCGGGAGCGGATCCGGAACTGAAAGAATTGCTGGACAGCGTAATCGAAAAATTCAAAAAAATGAAATTATCAGATTCCGATGCCGCCGAAAAGATGGATTCATATTTGAAAGAATTTTATTTTCTGTCGGATAAAATAAATGTTTCTACTCTTCCTCTTCTTGAGTATCAGCTTAATTCAGCTATGAATGATCTTGCATTAAACACCTCGTTAAGCGCAGAAGAAAGGACTTTGATATTGGACGGTATTTTATCTCTTTGCGAACAGATTACCGCAAAAAATGAAGCTCTTGATAAAAATATTCTTACAAAAATAAATAAAATTGCGCTTGAATCATATAATATAACCCGCAATATGAAAGCTTTTGACCGGATAATCTCGTTCCTGCTTTTTGCAGCCGAAAAAACAGATAATATCGACAGGTCTGAAACTAACGGTCTTGCGGTTGAATATCTGTCTAAAATAGCTTTAAATATTTATGAACCGGTTAAAAAAGATTCCGGAGAGAAAAAAGAATATGCTGAAAGAGAAAGAGTCTGTCTTGATATTTTCACTCGTTTATCTGAAGCTTCTCCTAGAAATATGTCGGTTTACAGATTCTTATTTAATACAAATCAGTATGAGAGTGTAGAAGGAATAAATCTTTCAGATAAAACATTCGGTATTTTATTTAACGCCGTAAAGAAAAATAAATTGGCAAATGTTGTATGCCAGGTTCCTTATAAAGATTCGGATATAATATATTCGGATAAATTAGTCGATATGTTTGCAGCGCTAACTGATAATCTTAATATTGTAAGAACATACGGAAATCTGTATGAAAGCGGAGACAACGGCGCAAAAATAGTTTTAGGCGTAATAAAAAAATTATATGCGACGGCAGGAAATACAGCCTTAAGCGCAGAGGAAAGAAAAAAGGCTGTTTTTGCTTTGGCTGCTTTGGCTTCATCTTCGTTGTACAGCAGAATTAACGACGGCAAAATTTTAGATTCCGAAAAAATAAACGAAAGTATAAAAGCTCTTGGAATTTCTTCATTCCTTAAGCCTGCAGAAGCTTATATATCAAATATATTCGGCAGTTCAAGATATTCAAGGGCTGACGCTAAAGACGTTTATGAATTTACTTCGCTTATTAAGTATCTTCCGGATGAAGTCTTAAACGGCGCCGAAATAGTCCAAAAACCTCCGGTTTATTTAAAAACTGACGGAGAAACAAATATGTCTGACGAAAACGTCAGGAAACTTGTTGAGAGATTTGATACTCTTCAGGAAATACTTAATTACAATGTTCTTGCTCTGGGAATGTTCGAAAATTTGAACCAGTCTATGTCTGAGAAGGATTTTAACAATATCGTTGACTGTCTTAAAAAAATGATAGACGGATTTATAAAAATCGATGAAATTCACGGCAGACAGGCGCAGCATGCTTTGGAAAATATATTGTCTTCAATGGAAAAAATCAATGAAGATTCAATCAGAAAACAGACAGTAATTTCAAAATGGGATTTTGATACAATTGGCGAGATAAAAGAAATACACACTCTTATCAACGCCGTTCACCAGACTTCAATATACGATTTCAAAAAAAGCATAGGTGACGTAGGCGTTGCAAACAGACATATAAAGACAATAACGGCTACGCAGGATAATACGTCTATTCTAGCTTATGATTTGTCAGACAATAAAATAAACAAGGATATTGTCAGTTTAATATCAACTCTTGCTACAAAAAAACTTCCGGATCCTGTCGGAGGAAGCGGCAGATATAAAATAGAAGATTTTATGTGCAAAGACGATATTCTCGTCTGGACTACCAGATTGTTCGTTCACAGCGTCGATGTATTTATGAACTTCGGCGACAGTGACAGAGGCATAACGATATATTATCATGAAGGCGGAAGAAATACCGGTAATGCCGAAAGAGTAAGATATTTTAAAACTATACTTGAAAAATTCGGTTTTAATGTCGAAGCTGATATGAAAGTCGATTACGGAAGCAGTTCCGGAGTGTGCGGTTTAAAGGCTGTTTTGAATAAAGACTACGGGCTTAATGATACTACTGATATGGTTGATGTGGCGTCAAAAGTTATTTTGCTGTTTAAATATTCAAATATGCTTGACTGGGATTTGGGAGAACTATACGATCAATACAGCTATAATTCTTATTTGCAGACTTTTGATAATCTTGTCGAAAAATTTATGGACGGTGAAATATGGGTCGGATATGCGCCTACTCCTACAGACTGTTTCGGTGAAAAAGGGCAGAATATGACCAAAAGAATAGAAAAACCGAGAGGTAATATGGTTCAGTTTTATAATTCCGTATTGTCTTATCTCGGATTGGAAAAGATTCCTTCAAGGGAAAAAGGTTACAATATAGAGCAGCCTAAAATTGATAAATATTTCAACAAAACGATAGAAAGGGCTTATATTGAAGGAAGAATTATTATTGATGAGAACGGAAAACTCAGAAAGAATGAAAATTACGACATTATGCCTTCAATAATGACTGACATAAGCAATAATATTTCAGAAACTTCAAAACAAAGCAGAATAGTAAATCTTCTCAACAGATATGAATTCTCTTACAGAACGCTGGGATATGTCGGCAGTCTTATAGCTGTTACGGGCGTGATGAAACTGGTAAACGGAGATAAATTATTTGTAAAGGGAGTAATGAACCCTTATACAAGAAGAATGAAATATGCGATGGTAGAGCTTGTTACTGATAACGGACACAGGAAGCTTACCAGCGATGAATTAATATCTCTGTTGTCTGGAGAAGGATACGATATTTCAAATCAGGAATGGGTCGGGACACGGGAAAGACAGATGATAAAAAACCTTCTGGAACGTAAAATTCAGTCTATAGACAGCCCTGAAGTCCGTTGTACGTCAACGTCTGACGGAAACGGAATATACGTGGCCGGTAATATTACTTTTGACAGAAAGAATGTAAAGGAAGATAACATTTTGGTTGTTCCTTACACTACTCCTGACGATGTTGAAGCAATAAAAACTTCCAAAGGAATAATTACCACCGGCGGCGGAATTTTAAGTCATGCGGCGATTACTACAAGAGAATTTAAAAAGCCGTCTGTCGTAGTAAACGGCGCTGCATGGGTTGATAATGAAGCCGAAATACAATATTTTCTTTCGGAAGGCGATATAGAAACCGTAAACGGATTCCAACTGCAAAAGATAAAAGCAAAAAATCTGCTTTTAAAAGAAGGTTTCAGAGTTCTTATGAACGGTGAAACAGGCACGGTTCTTTTATTTAACGATATAGATACAAAACTGCTTGATGAACTGCAGGAATGTATAAGAAAGAACGATGAGCGTTTGATAATTGACTTTATGAAGAAAAATGAAGACAATAAAGATATAAGAAGACTTGTCGAATATATCTATTTTCAGTCTATCGGGAATTCTAATTTAAAACAGGTTCTTTTTGCTTTATTCAGCAACGAAATGCCTGAATCTGTAAGAGCTAAAATTAAGGAATTAAACCAGGGATATATACAGGATAAAATAAGAAATATAACAGAGGGAATGGAAAATGTAAAATCGATAGATAACGTAAATATCGCTTACGGTATTATTGAAATGTTAAGCAAAAAATTTGAATTGATAAAGACAACCGAGAAAATAGACGATTTGGAAAAGTTAAAAGAAGAGATTTTGTCTCTTGAAAAAGAAATCAAAGACAGGCTTTATATTTATCTTAATCTGCTTATATCTGATGCAAGAATGTATCTTGAAAAAGAAAAGCTAGGCATAAATGACATAAGAAAAATAATAAATATTATTAATACGGCTACCGTTTATGATTTCTTTGTTCCTGAAAGCGAAGAGAGAGCCGATTTGAAATCAATGAGCAGAGAACTTAAACAATTGCTGGCTCTTTTGGATATTAAAACGAAAGGTTATTTAATGAAAGACGAAGTTGTAGGAGTTAATAAGGAAATTACCACTTTTGACGGGATACATGAAGAGGATGTAAACAAATTCGGGTCAAAAACGACCGAACTTGCAAAAATGTACAGGCTTTTGAAGGATGAAAAGGGCGTTTATGTTCCCGAAGGTATGGGCGTAAGCATAGATGTCTTGGAGTTATTGTTTAATTTGGTCGGCAGGGACGGCGATTCGAAGATCCTTAAAGATTTTGAAAAAGCCGTAAAAGATAAAGATAATGCAGCTGCGGCCGCAATAGCGGAAAAAATATTAAATCTTATTGATGAGAAAGACGTGTCTCCTTCAAGACTCGAATTTGAGAATTTCTTAAAAAATAAAATCTCTGAATTTGCAGTATCAGGAGTTAAATATTCAGTAAGGTCTTCAGGAGTCGGGGAAGACGGATCAAGCAACGCCTTTGCCGGTATGGGCGAAACGAAACTGAATGTCAGCGCTGAAAATGTTTATGAAAATATAAAAGAATGCTGGAAATCATTCTTTTCGGAAAGATGTATAAGTTATATGATAAAAAGCGGTCAGGTAGTAAAGCCTGCTGTTTTGATTCAGGAAATGGTAAATGTTGAAAAAGCAGGAGTTGTTTTCAGCAGAAATAAATACGGAAATGAAACGATAGAAGTCGTTTACGGTTTGGGAGAGGGCCTTGTTTCCGGAGCTCTGACTCCTGACACGATAAATGTAGATATAAATAACGGAGAGATTATAGAGTATTCTGTAGCCGATAAACAATTCAAAATAGTTCCTACGGAAGACGGAACGGCAAAAGAAGCGGTTAAACAGGGAGTCAAAGCAAGGGCGTTAAATGCCGAAACAGTTAAAAGACTGACCGAAATCATAAGAATTCTTGAAAAAGACTCGGGATATCCTATAGATGTCGAATTCGGCATAAAAGACGGTAATATATATATACTTCAGAGAAGAGCCATAACGACTTTTGACACGTCTTCAAAGAAAAACGGCAAAGATAAAAAAGCTTTTGTTAAACCGGATTTAAAGCAGCTTATAACCGTTGTAAGCGGGGATGTTTCTGCGGAGTCCGAAGTTTTCGTAAATATTGCTAACCCTGAAAATACGGATGAGGCTATATCCGTATATTTGAAAAAAGCAGATGAAGGCAGAAGCGTGTTTATTGTTGACGGAAAATACGGCAGTTTAATAAAAGACGGGCGGATAATTTCTCTTCTTATTGAAAGAATAAATTCCGACCCTGTAGTTATGAAAAAGTTTAACGCTAATCTTTCAGTCTTCAGCAGGGTTGATAACGGCGAAATAGGAATATTGCCTGTATCGGATTTAATTGATAACGCCGTTTTGGAAAAATCAATAAATATAAATGTTGAAAGCGTAAGAAACATATTGTCGGCGGCATAAAATTTAAAAATTTGTTTTTAATTTGTATAATGAACAATCATTTAATAACACGGGATGGATTTTTTTATGAAACTTGGCATAGTAGGTCTTCCTAACGTAGGCAAATCAACGTTGTTTAACGCTATTACAAAAGCAGGAGCAGAGTGTGCAAATTATCCTTTTTGTACGATAGATCCTAATGTAGGAGTTGTTGCCGTTCCTGATAAAAGATTGGATTTTTTGGAAAAATTATATTCGTCAAAGAAAAAAGTTCCTGCCATGATAGAATTTGTGGATATTGCCGGGTTGGTTAAAGGGGCTTCGAAAGGCGAAGGGCTGGGCAATCAGTTTTTGGCGCATATAAGAGAAACGTCTGCAATTATTCATGTGGTAAGATGTTATGAAAACCCTGATATAACTCATGTTACCGGAGGCGTTGACCCTTTAAGGGATATAGATATTATCGATACTGAATTAATGCTTGCTGATTTGGATGCCGTAAATAAAAAACTTGAGAAAGCTCAACGGGACGCAAAGTCAAGAAGCAAAACGGCTCTGCAGGAAAAAGATTTGGCTGAAAAGATAAAAATTCATTTGGAAGCAGGAAAACCCGTAAGAACTCTTGAGGTTTCAGAAGAAGAGAAAGAGTTGTTAAAAAATTTATTTTTGATTACGGCAAAACCGGTCTTATATGCGTGCAATGTCTCGGAGAATGATTTGCCTCAGATGTCGAATAAATTTACGGTTTTAGTTGAAGAAAGAGCAAAAAGTGAAAATGCCCAGGCTATTCCGATATGCGCAAAGATAGAAGCTGAATTATCTGAACTGTCTGAGTCGGACCAAAAAACTTTTTTGTCAGATCTTGGGCTTGAAGAACCGGGTCTTAACCGTTTGGTAAAATCAAGTTATAATTTGCTGGGGCTTATTACATATTTAACGGCAGGACAGGATGAAACAAGAGCGTGGACTATAAAAAAAGGTTTTTTAGCTCCACAGGCTGCCGGAGTAATACATACTGATTTTGAAAGGGGATTTATAAGAGCGGAAGTAATGACATATGATGATATATTCAGGCTCGGCAGCGAAAAAGCAGTAAAAGAATCCGGTCTTTTAAGAAGCGAAGGTAAAGATTATGTCGTTAAAGACGGCGATATTATTGAATTTAAATTCAACGTGTCAAAATAGAGTGCGGATATGAAAAAATCGGTAATTACTATCGGCACTTTTGACGGAATTCATAAAGGTCATAGAGCTATAATAGACAGAGTCATTGAAGTCGCTGAAGAAAAGCGTTTTAAAAGCATTGTGATATCTTTTGAAAAACCTATAAAAAAAGTGAACGGGCTTTTAACTCTGCCTGACGAAAAAACAGATATTTTGTCTTCTTTTAGCATAGACGAAATTTTACTGCTTCCTTCAGACAGGCAAATAATTTCAATGACGGCTGAAGATTTTTTCTATGAAATTTTGCTTAAACAGCTTAATGTAAAGCATATAGTTGTCGGGTATGACTGTACTTTCGGCAGGGACAGGACAGGAAATATTGCATGGTTAAAGACAAAATCGGCAGAAAATAATATTTGCTTGGATATAATAAAACCGGTAAAGTTCGGAAAAGAAACGGTATCTTCATCAAAAATAAGAAGTTTAATACAAAAAAACGACATATCCCTGGCTAACAAGATGCTTGGCAGGGTATTTGAAATAAACGGTAAAAAAGTATCCGGCAACAAAATAGGCAGAACTATAGGATTCCCTACAATAAACATCAAAGTTAACAAAGAAAAAATTCTTCCGAAAGGTGTTTTTATATGTTCTGTGGCTGATAAAAACGGACGTATTTATCCAGGCGTTTTAAACATAGGTTTGAGGCCTAGCATAAAATTAAAAAAACACGATTTGTCGGTTGAAATACATTTGTTGGATTTTTCCGGCGTATGGAAAGAAAAAGACATAAAGGTCTCCATTCATAAAAATATAAGGGCTGAAAAAAAATTTACAAGTCTAGGAAATTTAAAAAAAGCTATTGCGGAAGATATAACGGCGGCAAAACGCTTCTTTTCTCTTTAAAAAACACAAGACTTTTCAAATTGACTTAAAAGCTGCATAAATGATAAAATAATCGGATATAAAAGTTATTGCGGATATGGCGGAATTGGCAGACGCGTACGGCTTAGGACCGTATACCGGAAGGTGTGGGGGTTCAAGTCCCTCTATCCGCAGATTTCTTTATTTTAAAAAAAGCAGAAATAAAATATAAAGAGGGTAATATGAGTGTATCGAAGTATGAATTTCAGTCAAAAGTAGTAGAAAAAAAACCGTGCGCGATTGTTATGGAAGTTGAAGTCGCTCCGGCACAGACGGATATAGAATTATCTAATGTGTACCAGTCAATACAGGCAACTGCTAAAATTGCAGGATTCAGAGCCGGTAAAGTTCCTATGGAAATGGTAAAGCAGACTTATTCCGAAGCTGCAAGAGAAAAGCTCATTGAAGAAGTAATAAAGAAGACAGTTTTTTCTGCATTGGAAAAGGAAAATTTCGCTCCTATAGATATTCCTGTAATAAACAGCGTTGACTATGATTTCGGACAGCCGTTGAAATATGTTTTCAAAGCTGAATGCCAGCCTGAAGTAAAAGCAAAGGATTATAAAGGTATAGAAATAAAAAGAGAAGAGTTTAAAGTATGTGATGCGAATGTTAACGAAAGCATAAAGACTATGCTTGACAGAAATGCACAGCTTATAGTTTCAAAAGACGAAACAGTAAAAAAAGACAGTTTTGTCATAGTTAATTATGAAGGCTTTTGCGACGGAGCTGCAATTGAAAATATTAAGGCGAAAGATCACATGCTCGATTTGGGCGCTGATAATACTTTGAAAGGTTTCAAAGACGCTCTTGTAAATGCAAAAAAAGGAGATACTAAGGATGTTGAAATTGAATATCCTGCTGATTATCCTAACAAAATTTTGGCCGGTAAGAAAGTTATTTTTAAGACTTCAATAATAGAGGTAAAAGAAAAACAGCTTCCTGAATTAAATGATGATTTTGCAAAAGATATGGGTCTTGAAAGTCTTGAAGATTTGAAAACAAAAGTAAAAGAATCAATAGAACATGAAGAGAAGAAAAGACAGGAATCGGAAGTTGAAAGACAGATAATAGAACATTTGTTGGAAAAAAATAAATTTGATGTTCCTGATTCAATAGTGGCAAGCCAGAAAGAGTATTTGATAAAAAGAATGTCTGATTATATGAAAAATCAGGGTGCTGATGACGCTTTTATAGCAAAGCAAGCCGAAATTGCAAAAGATAAATATACTGAAGAAGCAAACAAAAACGTAAGATTGTCTTATATTCTTAACTCTATATACAGCGAAGAAAAACTTGATGTTACCGAACAGGAAATAGAAGCCGAAAAGCAGAAAGTTTTGGAATCTAATTCTTCGAGAAAAGAAGAAGTTGAAAAATATTTTAAAGAGTATAAAGACAATATTTCTGCGTCTTTGAAAGAGAAAAAAATATTTGATTTTATCATCGGTAATGCAAAAGTAACAAAAACCGAAAAAGATATGCCTGTAAAAGAAAGCAAATAGTAAAGAGGAAAAATGCCAAATTTTATACCTACTGTTATAGATAAAAACGGAAACAGTTCTGTAGCTTACGATATATATTCAAGACTTTTAAAAGACAGAGTCGTTTTTGTCGGGGGACAGGAAGGATCTGTTACTACCGATTCGGCAAATGCTCTTATAGCGCAGCTTTTGTTTCTTGACGCCGAAGATAATACAAAAGATATTAATCTTTATATCAATTGTCCCGGCGGAATGGTTACGGCCGGTTTGGCGGTATATGATACCATGCAGTATATAAAAAGTCCGATTACTACTATTTGTATGGGAATGGCTATGTCTTTCGGAGCGGTTCTTCTGGCTGCAGGAACAAAAGGGAAAAGATATGCTTTACAGCATTCCAGAATAATGATACATCAGCCTTTGATTTACGGAGGAGGATTATCAGGTACTGTTTCGGATATAGATATTGAAACAAAAGAACTTCTTTTGACAAAAGAAAAACTTTCAGCCATTATTGCCGACCACACAGGACAGAAAAAGGAAAAAGTTTTGGCGGATACTGAAAGAAATTGCTATATGTCTGCCCAGGAAGCAAAAAATTACGGAATCATTGATGAAATTATATTCCCGGGGAAAAAATAAGATATGACGGAAAATAACGATAATAATAAAGAACAAAAATGCCTTTTTTGCGGTAAATTAAAATCCAAAGGGAAAAGATTTATCGGCGGCGGCGGAGCTATTGTTTGTTCTGAATGCATAAAAAGTTCAAATGAAATTTTAAACAGATTGGAACGGGAAGAAGTAAAAGACATAATAAAAAAAGTTCCAAAGCCTAAAGAAATAAAAAAAGTTCTTGATGATTATGTAATAGGACAGGAACAGGCAAAAAAAGTTTTGTCTGTTGCCGTGTATAATCATTATAAAAGAATAGAAAATTCTTCAGTAGTAAGCGATGTTGAACTGCAAAAATCAAATATTTTGCTTATAGGGCCTACAGGAACGGGAAAAACTCTTCTTGCGCAGACTTTGGCAAAAATGCTTGACGTGCCTTTTGCTATTTCAGACGCCACTACTCTTACCGAAGCCGGTTATGTAGGCGAAGACGTTGAAAATATCTTGCTGAGGCTTTTGCAGAATTGTTCTTTTGACGTAAAAAAAGCTGAAAGAGGAATTATTTACATAGATGAAATAGATAAAATTTCAAGAAAGTCCGAAACGCCGTCCATAACAAGAGATGTTTCTGGAGAAGGCGTGCAGCAGGCTCTTTTAAAAATTATTGAAGGTACGGTTGCAAACGTTCCTCCTCAGGGCGGAAGAAAACATCCTCAGCAGGAATTTATAGCTTTGGATACGACTAACATACTTTTTATCTGCGGCGGAGCTTTTGACGGGCTTGAAAAAATTATAGAATCAAGATTAAATAAAAAAGTTATAGGCTTTAATTCTGAAAATGCAAAGATTTTAAAAGAAGAAAAATTAAAAAATAAAGATAAAATATTTTCAGAAGTTGAAACTCATGATTTGATAAAATACGGCATAATCCCTGAACTGGTGGGAAGGCTTCCCGTTATTTCAACATTATCGCATCTTGCGGTAAACGATTTAGTTCATATTTTAACAGAACCGAAAAACTCTTTGGTTAAACAGTACAAAAAGATTTTTGAACTTGAAGGGATAGAATTGGTTTTTGAGGAAGATGCTTTAAAAGAAATAGCTTCTCTTGCAATCAAAAAAGGTTCCGGAGCAAGAGGGTTGAGGGCTATGATTGAAGATATTCTCATGGAAACGATGTTTGAAGTATTTCAGATGGGCACGGTTAAAAAGTGTATAGTTGACATTAATGCGGTGCATAAAACGACAGGACCAAAATTTATTTTTAAAGATAAATCTGAGGAGATTGCATGAGTGAATTAGATAAGACTTTAAATGATAAAAATAACACGCAGGATATTCCGAAAATATTGCCGATGCTTCCTGTAAGAGACATCGTTGTTTTTCCTGCAATGGTGCTGCCTCTTGCCGTAGGAAGAGAAAAATCGATAAGAGCATTGGAAGAGTCAATGACGTCTTCCAGATATATATTTGTAGTTACGCAGAAAAATCTTCAGATAGAAGACCCTACGCCTGACGATATTTACCAAATAGGTACAATATGCGAAGTACTGCAAATGCTGAAGATGCCTGACGGGACTTTAAAAGTTTTAGTCGAATGCGTATCAAGAGCGGAATGGACGGAATTTAAACTGAGCGATAAAGGATACGTGGAAGTCGGCGTAAATATATTCGATGAAAACATAGAAAAAACTCCGGAAGTCGAAGCGGTTATGAGAAGAGTTATTTCTTTGTTTGAACAATATGTTAAACTGAATCCCAGAATGCCGATGGAGATATCAATATCGGTTTCAAACATACAGGAGCCGTCTAAACTTGCGGATACTATAGCTTCTCATATTTCAATAAAGAATAATGAAAAACAGTCTATTTTGGAATCTACAAATCCTTTAAAGAGACTGAATAAAATTATTCAGATTTTAAATGCTGAAATAGAAATTTTGAATATAGAAAGAAGAATTCAAAACAGGGTAAGGAACCAGATAGAAAAAAACCAGAAAGAATATTATCTTAACGAACAGATGAAAGCGATTCAGAAAGAATTGAAACAGAAAGACGACAATGCAAAAGAAATAGACGATTTAAGAGTAAAAATTAAAGAAAGCAGCATGAGCAAAGAAGCAAGAGATGTTGCCGAAAAAGAATTGGCAAGAATGGAAAAAATGATGCCGATGTCTCCTGAGGCAAGCGTCATAAGAACGTATATAGAGTGGCTTTTGGATTTGCCTTGGAAAAAATTAACGGAAGATAATTTGGATTTGACAAGAGCAAAAGAAATTTTGGACGAAGACCATTTCGGTTTGGATAAAGTAAAAGAAAGAGTTATTGAATATTTGGCTGTTTTATCCAGAGTAAAAAAAATAAAAGGGCCGATATTGTGCTTTATAGGACCTCCGGGAGTAGGCAAAACTTCAATAGCAAAATCCGTTGCCAGAAGTTTGGGCAGAAATTTTGCAAGAATTTCCATGGGCGGCGTGAGAGATGAAGCTGAAATCAGAGGACACAGAAGAACGTATATAGGTTCTATGCCGGGCAAAATAATTCAGTCAATGAAGAAAGCCGGTTCAAGCAACCCTGTTTTTATATTGGATGAAATAGACAAAATGGGAAGCGACTGGAGAGGAGATCCTTCTTCCGCACTGCTTGAAGTTTTGGATCCTGAACAAAATTACGCTTTCGGAGATCATTATTTGGATGTGGATTATGATTTGTCAGACGTTATGTTTATAACGACTGCAAATACTTTAAGCAATATACCTACGACTCTTTTGGACAGATTGGAAATTATAAGATTCTCAGGTTATACTGACGAAGAAAAGTTGTCAATTACAAAAAATTTTCTTATTCCTAAGCAGATGAAAGACCACGGACTGCAGAAAGAAGAATTACAGATAGAGGACAATGCCATAAAAAATGTCATTGCAAGTTATACTCGTGAGTCAGGCGTAAGAAATTTGAACAGGGAAATTGCAAATCTTTGCAGAAAAGTCGCAAAACAGCTTGCGTTGGAAAAAGATAAAAAAACTGTAACTATTACCGATAAAAATGTGGAAACTTATCTGGGTATTCCTCATTATGAAAGAGAAAAAATATCAGAAAACGATATCGGCGTTGTAACGGGACTTGCATGGACTGAAGTCGGCGGAGAAACACTGACTATAGAAGTCAACAAGATGAAAGGCAAGGGTATGCTTAATCTTACCGGACAGCTTGGGGACGTTATGAAAGAATCTGTGCAGGCGGCGCTTACATATGTAAAATCATCGGCCGGGAAATTCGGTATAAATGAAAAAATGTTCCGCGATACAGATTTCCATGTTCATGTGCCTGAAGGCGCTGTTCCTAAAGACGGACCTAGCGCGGGACTTGCGATGGCTACGGCGTTAGCATCCGTATGTATGGATGTTCCTGTTAAAAAGAAAATAGCTATGACAGGC
>Ga0302240_1000621_pt1 | contig 34469 bp, 30 predicted proteins | sample AAG_UR_His_MG_FD_193538 | JGI IMG/M metagenome (GOLD analysis project Ga0302240, IMG submission 193538) | Enriched activated sludge microbial communities from anaerobic digester in WTTP, New Holstein, Wisconsin, United States - AAG_UR_His | ecosystem: Engineered > Bioreactor > Anaerobic >... | reverse complement strand
ATAAGGGCAAAAATGAAGAGCAGGATCAGCGACCAGCCGGATTTTAATGAGGGACGATACATCTCAAACCTCCCCGCCAAACACCACCATCAGCACCAGGCGCACCAGAATGGCGGCCACGCCCATAGTGGAAACTGTTTTCCAAAAACCCTGGCGTTCAAACCAGTTTGCTATCAAACCGGGGACGATGTAGCCAATGGACTGCATCTGATAGGTGTAGATGGTAATATTGTGAAAAACCAGCAAGCGGGTAGTCCATCCGAGGATGAATCCGACCAGGATACTTAAAACCATGCGTCTCTTTCCAAACATCAGGGTAAACTGACTTATTATCCGGATGATGCCCCAGGTAGCCAGACTGACGATCAGAGTTCCCAGGATCTGCATGGGTTTGTCCAGATATAAAGCCACATAACCCGGCACGACTATTCCTCCGGCTGAAGCTCCCAGCAACTCGCTGAAGATCAGGCTGACGATCACTCCCAGCCCGACTGCCGCCTGAATTACAGTTTCAATCACTTTTATTCCTCATTTCGTTTTTAATATTAGGATGGATTCTGTGCTTAAAATGCGCTACGATCTGCGCTCCATACTTGATCCTGCCTGCAATGTTGCCGATGCCAAGCACGTGTGATTCCTTGCGCGTAAGCTCCAGCACCTTGTTGTAGATTACTTCCGGCAGCGGCTCGCCCAGCGCGAACAAACGCTCTCTGGGTATGCCTGCCTGCAGAGCGTATGACTCCACCTTGTCAGGAATCTCTCCGGTGAGCAGAAGATATGAGTAATCGCTGTCTTTAACCGCATCGACCAGTTGGTGGGAACGGAACAACCTATCTTCCCGGCTGTTCAGGATTATGATTTTCTCCACATCTTTAAGATGTCCCGTGACCATATTGATCACCAGTTTGGTGGAGTTCGGATCGTTGGCGGCAAACACATTGTAGAAGTGGATGGTCTTGTCTCCATCCCGGATGACATATTTCTTTAATGCGCCAGGATCGGGATTGGCTGTTTGCATGCCTTGCAACGCTATTTCCCGGGGGACTCCCGCTTCCGCGCATACAGCCAGGGCCAACTGCACGTTCTCCGCGTGCTCTATGTACTTGAATTTTGCCAGTTCTTCCTGCGTGACGTCTGTGGGTCTGATCTTGTGGATTCTGCAGTTTCTTTGCCCGGCAACCTTTTCCAGCAGGCCAAAATGCCGGTTTTCAGCAGTGTAGCACACACCTCCGCTGGGAATGGTGTTGGAAAGCGACATGGCTACGCTTTGCTCGGTTGAACCCATTTGATCCAGATGGTCAGCCCGGCAGTTGGTGATCACCGCAATGGTGCTGCGCACAAACTTGCGCTCGGTGATCCATTGGAAGACGGGATTAACCGCCATGCACTCGATCACAATGGCGTCAGGGTTATAGGATACGGCATGGCGGAAGATATACTTCTGCTCGATAATGTTGGCACCCATCAAACGCACAATCGCCGCTTCCCGTCCATCAGGCAGGACAACTCTGGGCAGAGTGCCCGTGATCTTGGCCACGGTCTTGCGTCCGCCAGCCCGCAGTCCTGCAGCGATCAGCCTTGTGACGCTGGATTTTCCCCGTGTGCCGTTAACGTGGACCCGGATTGGAATGGCCTCCACATTGCGCTTGTGCCTCCGGTACTCGAATATCCAGTGCAGAATAAGTAGTACCGTTGCCAGGATTAGTACGGTCATTTATATTCCTTTATTTAACATCAAAACTCAGGCATACCATCATTCAGGTTACCGCAATCTGTATGTGAGCAAATTCTATTCCAAGCGGAGTAACATTTTCCAGCAAGCAAAATCTCTAAAGATTAAATCTATATCCGGGAGCTGTTGGATAAAACGCTATACCTGTCCCAGCTTTCCCCGTATTCAACGGCGGCAGCATAAGCGCGGAGTCACATCCACATGAGCAGACATTGCCTGTGGAGCCTGATCTACTCGCCAATTGGTTCGTCCATCGGTGTTGTACTCTGCGGCGGCTGGGTCTCTCTCTGTTTTTCCCTTTGCTGTTGAGGAATTGGCGGGGTATTCCTGCCGTCCGGGTAGCATCTCTTGCAGGGTTCATAACCGGAGTCAATGGCATCCAGGCGGTTAATGGATACGCGTTTGCCCAATACATAACGGCAGTTTTCGGTGTGGTATTTCTTGCCTGATTTGGTGACATAGACCGTGTAGTTCTGATTGGTCAGATTTCCAGCCAGATTGCTGGTCGTCATCAACTGCTGCATGGCTTCATTACCCACAAACTGTTGATTGGTATTCTTTTCCCCGTTGATATTGACCCCAAAGAAGAGGGCCACCAAGAGGCCGATAGCGCCGACTATAATGGATATTATCTTTGTTTTGTTCATCACATACTCCTAAAGATAAACAGTTTTGGCACTTGAGCAGAGTGCTGTGTTCAAGTCAAGCAAAAACTGCAAGGAACGTTTATAATTGTGTCCAAAAGATTTCTGCCACCTGAATGAGGCAAGCGGTCTGACCTTTGCGTGGACTTTGCCCTCGCGCGCGCGAGGGAGCTAAGTCTTTATTTTCCCTGGGTCAACCTTAACTCGATGAGGGATGACTTAAGGATGATGGCACCAAATGCAGTAGCAGCAAGGGAGGGCGCCATGAAGCATTATGTGGAATGTATCGGTTTATTTATGAGATTGTAAAGGAACTGATGCCAGTTGTTTTTTGACTGGGTGCTTGATTGGGGCTTTAAAAGACTGGATCACGGGTCAAGCCATCCCACCAAACCGCTACGCGCTTCGGCGGGGACCCTGGCAGCCCGTGATGACGAGGTATATAGACTGAAGGTGTTCTAATTCTGAATCAAGTGGTCTCACCTTTTCACCTTCAAATATCCTGCTGATCCTATCGATCCTGACATCCGCGTTCTATATCCTTATCCACCCTTCCGCGGACCTTACAAGAGAATGACAGATTACAAATCGCATATATTAGCTTGATGAGAGAGAATTGGTATAATAGACTGTTCATAGACTTGGCTAGACCGCCCACCACATGCAGGACTCCATCCACTGCAATCTTCACGTCCCGGATGGTAGCCAAAGCCTGTTCCGCAGTAATCTTTATCGCAGCAGGTTTCTCCATCGCAGCCTGGGCGGACTCCGCCTCCTGCTTGACTTCGGCAGGCTTGAGACTGGCATCGCTAGTGACGAGGACGAGTTTAAAGGTTAGGTCGAGCATAGATTATCTCATTGACGAATGTGGGCTATTAAGAAAGCTTGGATTATGTAACAAACAAAGGAGATATTTATGAGTTACAAAGCTTATCGCGTCCGCGTTAAAGTTGATGCTTGTTTTGACAATTTGGTTGTAGTAGTAAATCAAAATGCAATCAAAGCAAGCTACCATGAGGCAGTATTTTATCGCCTCGTTTTCTCTATACCAGATGATGGTTTGAGTATCCCAAGTTCGAGAACAGCAACTTTCAAAGAACAACTCAGAATACTCAAAAAAGCATATGACTTTATCGACTTAAAAGCACAAAGCATCGATGACTATATAACTTCGAAAATGAAAGAAGTATATGGTGATAATTCCGACATATCCAGCGAGGAGATGCAAGAAGAATCATAACTAATAATTCCTGATCAGCAGCTCGATCTCATTCTGAAACGTTCCAGACACAGAGTACTGCGTCTCGACTTCTTCAATGATGCAACTATCGTATAGCTGCTTGATGTAAGGATCGTTGTTGTAGGATAACAGGAACTTGCCCTTGATCTGTTTCAAGGTTTCCGCCAGCTCTTCATGCTGGTTGAAGGCATCCGCGTCCTCACGTTCGTAGATGTGCTCCTTGGTATAGTAAGGCGGGTCCAGATAGAAAAATGTGTGAGGCTGGTCGAAGCGGGCTATGATCTTCTCCCAGGGCTGCTTCTCGATGATCACTTGCTTAAGCCGGTCTGAAGCGGCTTTCACCTTCTCCAAATTGCGGAGGGGCATGTAGTTGTAACCCTGATTGGAGCAGAAGTTCTTGGAGCGTGAGCCATATCTGCAGGCAAGAAAAACAGCGCAGATTCGCGAATGTAACAGTAGCTCTTTGGGACGCTTAGAGAGAAGAGATAATAGTTTTATGGATGCGTCTGGAAATCACGACCAGAAACAGGGTGAAAGCGATCATCAAAGTGGACAGCGAGTTGATGGTGGTAATCGTTCCCCTGCGGATGGTTCCTTCCACATAGATGGGCAGGGTGTTGAAGCCCCGTCCGGATGTGAAGAAGGTGATGATGAAGTCATCGATGGAGAGGGTGAAGGCAAGCAGAGCCGCGGCAATAATCCCGGGCAGCATCAGAGGCAGTTTGATCTTAAAAAAGATGGTGGCAGGCTTGGCTCCCAAGTCCATGGCGGCTTCCACCAGGGAATAGTCGAAGCCCTCCAGGCGTGCCTGGATCACGATAATGGTGTAAGATACGCAGAAAGTGATATGGGCGATCAGCACGGTGAACATGCCGGTATTGACCCGGGTGAAGTTGAAGAGCAAAGCCAGGGACACGCCCATCAGGATGTCGGGAATGACCAGCGGCACATAGATGAGGGCGAGCAGATGGTTTCTGCCTTTGAAGTGCTTGTTCTCCAGTCCCAGCGCCGTGAGCACCCCGATCAGGGTGGATATGAGGGTGGACAGCCCGGCGATCAGCATGGTGTTCTTGAAAGCTTCGATGATGTTGTCGTTTTGCAGCAGTTGCTGGTAATACTTGAGGGTGAAGCCTTTCCAGGTTGTGATTATTTTCGCGTCGTTGAAACTGAAGATAACCAGGATCGCGATGGGGATGTAGAGAAAGACTATCACGAAGGTGAACAGGGTGAGGTTCATCCCTTTGTAAAACTTGGTGATGCGCGACATACTTAGCATTACACATTCCTCTTTGCCAGTGTTCGCTTGCGGTAAATGGCATACATCGCTATTAGCATAATTGCCACCAGCAACAGCAGGATGAAGGACATCGCTGAAGCCATGGGCCAGTTGCGGGGGATGTTTTTGATCTTATAGGTAATTACCTGGCCAACATACAGGGAGCGCTGATTGCCCACCAGTTGCGGGATCAGATACGCGCCCAGGGTTGGAATGAAAACCAGCAGTGAGCCTGCAAAGATACCTTCTGCCGCCAAAGGCAAAGTGATGCGGAAGAAGGCCTTGACCTCGTTGGCTCCCAGATCCATAGCGGCTTGCAGCAGGGTGAAATCCATCTTTTCCAGGGCGCTGTAAAGCGGTAGTATCATGTAGGGCAGATAGACATAGACCATCACCAGCAATACGGTGAAATCCGTTCGCATCAGCTCCAGTGGAGTGCTGATCAGGCCCAGGCGCAGCAGGATTGTGTTGAGCACGCCATTGTATGACAAAAAGATCCGCCATGAAAAGATGCGGATGATCAGGTTGGTCCAAAAGGGGATGATAATCAGGATCAGCAGCATGTTGCGCATTTTTTCGCTTGCCCGGGCGATGTAGTAGGCCACCGGGAAAGCCAGGATCAGGCAGGCAAAGGTGGTGATAAAGGCCAGGCGGAAAGCGAGATAAAATGGGCGCAGATAGATGCCACTGAAGAGTTGGCGATAGGCACTGAGGGAAAACTTGAAACTGACATCGTAGATATCGGTGGAAAGAAAACTGTAGATAAACACTATCAGATAGGGAACCAGGAAAAAGACAAGCAGCCAGATCAGGGCGGGCGCGGTGAGAAGATAGCTGGCGAGGTCGCGCCTGCGGGAGGCTTTGGTCTGTGAACAATTTGCCTGCTTGAAAGCTTCGAGATTCATACTTCTGCCGGAATTCCTTTTCTGGATGCGCGTAGTGGCAGGCTTCGGGGCTCGACACTGGCTTCAACTCCGTCGGGCACTTCGTTGATCAGCCAGGAATCAGTATCGTGCCAGAATAGCCACACTTCCTCATCCCAATCCAAAGCTTTTTCATCAAAATAGACCCGTTTATGCTGGCTGAAGACGCGGAACTTCAAATCTCCAACTCTTACAATATATTGGGTGTGAGTTCCAACGTAGAGGATGTCTTCGATGGTGCCCCTCAGGATGTTGAAATCGTCCTGATTGCGGGGTTTGGAACGGGTGATGGCGATCTTTTCCGGCCTTAGCGAGACAGTCAGTTTACTTCCCAAAGTGGGAGGAAAGTGGAAAGTGCTGTCGATATCGAAAAACTCTCCATTACCCCTGTGGCAGCGAAGCTGGACATATTCGTCCTCGATGCCGGTCACTTCTCCCGTGATCAGATTCGTTTCACCAATGAAATACGCGGAGAATATCGAAGTCGGCCTTTCATAGATGTCGTCCGGCAGACCGGATTGGATAATGTTTCCGTTTTGCATTACAGCCATGCGGTCTGAAATGCTCATGGCTTCGCTTTGGTCGTGGGTAACATAGATGAAAGTGATACCCACCGCGTCATGTATGTTCATCAGTTCGATCAGCATGTGCTGGCGCAGTTTGAGATCAAGGGCTGCAAGCGGTTCATCCAGCAGCAAAAGCTTGGGTTCATTGATCAGAGCGCGGGCGATCGCGGTGCGCTGTTTTTGCCCGCCACTCAACTGGGAAGGATACTTGGCAGCCTGATCCTCCATCTTGACGAGGGTAAGCATCTTTCGTACACGGTCTTTGATCTCGGTTTTGGGCACCTTCCTGACGTGCAGCCCGAAAGCCACATTGTCGAAGACATTCATGTGGGGAAACAGCGAGTAGTTTTGAAAGATCGTGTTTACCGGACGCTTGTAAGGGGGCAGATCTGTGATATCCTGTCCGCCCAGATAAATGCGTCCCGTGCGGGGGATTTCAAATCCGGCAATCATGCGCAGAAGCGTGGTTTTACCACAGCCGCTGGGGCCCAGGAAGGAATAAAGCTCCCCGGGTTGAATGGTGAGACTAACATTATCGACAGCCAGAAAGCCGTCATAATCCTTGCTCAGGTTTTCTATGCGAAGTTCGTCCAAGCTTCCTTAATACTCCTATTTTACTCTTAGCAACTTTCTTGTGGCCAAGGGCTTTCCTCGTGAGCTAAGTCTCAGCAAATAAACTCCGCTGGAGCACTGGTTGCCACGCAAGTCGACACCGTCCCAATAATAATGGTTGTCACCTTTAGTCAAGCACTTATTATCAAAGGTCAGTAGCAGTTGCCCCTTGATGTTGTAGATGGATAGTTCGCAGTCTGGCACTGGATGCTTTGTGCCGATTTTTATCTCAACCTGTTTGGAAAAGGGATTGGGGTGGCAACGGATTGTCAGCCGATCAGGACTGAGAGCCGGATCATCAGCCGGCACAATATTGGAGCTGGCATACACCATTACATCGTCGATGTAAATCCCTTCTGAGTTTCCATATCTATTTGTGTATAATCTGAAACGCAGCCAGACAGGGCCGCCCAGAAAATCGCTAAGGTCGCAAGAACAAAAGAACCAGTCGTTTGAACCGGTATAGCAATCCAATAACTGCCAGGAGTTGTTATCGGCCGATGCTTCCACGCTGAGGTGGTCTCCATCCAATGAGAGGTCTGTCTTCAGCCAAAACTGAAGGTCGGCATTTTCAAATAACTGCAGGTCGAGCGGGTTGGCAATTTGGCAACTGCTGTTCATATTGTTTTGATAGTTAGCGTCGGGCGAATCCGAGAGCGACCAGTTTCCAGTGTGGCAGACAGAAGATAAGCCCCAAGTGTTTGGGCAAGTCCAGTCTGACAGGCCATACTCGAATCTATCGCCCCAAATCACGTGAGAAGAAAGTGTCAGTGTCAGTGAGGGAATCGTTATTTCACGTGTCAGGCGTAGAGTACCGTAACCGGGTTTGGATACATGTATCTGGTGCTCGCCAGGAAGAAAGCCAGTAACGGTTATCAGTCCTTGGTCGTCGGTCGTATAAGTGGCCTCAGAGTCGTTGTCCAAGCATAACTGAGCACCGGGCACCGGCTTGTGTGAAGAGTCCCGCACCATTATCTCAAGATCGAAAGGAGCCAGAGGAAGCATCTGAATATCCAGTATAGTAGGACTGTTGGGGTCAATCGAGACTGTTTGCGTAACGGTTGCGTAGCCCGGGCAGATAAAGCGAACGGTGTGCAAGCCTGCCGGGAGGAGGTAATAGTATGCTCCCCAGAGGGAATCCGATTTGATCGGAGCGCGGTAAACAGGATGGTCATCAACTTGTTCCACAAACACAGTGGCGGCAATCGCTTCGCCAGTGGTGGCGTCAGTTATGTGTCCTCGCAGGATTTTACGGTTCATCCTATTCATTAGCGCCATTGCGCCGCTCACCTGGTGCTGCACGGCAATCGGCACATACGACGCTGGCGGGATGAACTGCCGAGCCATTTCTATCGTGTAGGCAAATGCACCGGTAGTGGCATGAGTCCAGTCTTCCATGCTTCCACTGACTGGATAGAGCTCGAAAGACTGTATAGCCTCGTAACGGTGGTTTTCGTTATACTGGCAGGGTAATAAACCTGCTATCTCAGAGGCCAGGGCAACCAATTCCTGTCTGTCCGGACTTATGATGCCATAGAGATAGCCATAGGGATACATAACATACTCTCCATAAGTGTGATAACTGATTCCCGCAAGGAAGCGTTTGGACAGCAGCAGGTCTCTCAAGGCCTGGGTTTCAGGTTCGGAAAAAGCATGGGGCCCTTGATACATAATGTCTCCAATGAAGTCTGAAGCGTATACATAGCCCCACTGATAGCTGTAGTTGCGGTTTAGGTCAACTCCATCATCGCTCATTCCTTGGCTTCCATAGTCCAGAATATGGTTGTTATTGTTATCGCGAATGTTCTTTCTATGCCAGATGGAAGTTTCATCAATCACCAACTTGTGCCCATCCGGATTGAGTAGGGGCACAATCCAAACCTCGCTGCCATCAAGGATTTGGGTTACCTGTGGATCGCTGCCATACTCCGACAGCAAGTGATTCAGGATTCCCATGCAAACCTCTGTGCAAAGCGGTTCCCGGGCATGGTGTTCCCCAACGAAGTAAAACGCTGGCTCATCCTCATTGAGATGGACATTGGCAGAGACCTTGATTGCCCAGACCGCATGATTGAAATTCTGATACGCCGCTATTCCCTGCTCGGCGTAAATCGCACCCCAGCCCGTGCCTATCTGGTGAAGTTCCATCAAGGTTGGATATAGATCCTGAAGCTGCTGTAATTCAGCCAGCATTTGTTGATAGCTTCGATACCCGGCCAAGTCTTTGCCTGGCAGAATATTGTTCCGAAGCTCATTTTCCGTCTGGGTGACATATAAGGAGGGATACTCCAGGCTGAGCATTTCAAATTGTTCCTGGCTCAAAACGAGATCCAGATATTTACCAGCTCTGAAACCTGCCACATCCCAACCAGCCTGTTTGATGAACCGATCAATTTCGGAACTTTGCGGATTCTCCAACCTGACCACCATAAGTTCTGGAGACGAGGAAAAAAGTACGGAGAGAGAGAAAAGAAAGAATAAAATGGTTCCCAGAGTTTTCATAACCTGCCTCTTGGATTTTTCGGGCAAAAAAATACAGTGGGGAATGCCGGGCGGCATCCCCACTGCTCGGAGGGCATTCTATGTAGGGTCTGTAGGCTGACTTCATAATTAAAAAACCCAGCCCAGACGTCAAGACTAAAGTTGCCTGTTATATGTGATATGCTGTTGAATAATATCAACACAGCCCTAATCCATTATTAACATCTTGCTTATGAATGAGTTGCCATCTTGGGTGATTTTACAGAAATACAGGCCTGGGGCGGCATTACGTCTCCCAAAATCTGAGAAAGGCCAGCTGATAAGGTTGCTGCTTTGTGTACTGGGCGAGATGGTCTTGGTGGATAATAATTGTCCTTTCAGGTTGAATATCTTCAACGTAAAAGGGCTTTTACCTGAACTTGTGAAATCAATTGTGAAATAATTGCCCGAACTCTTTCTAAGTGGATTTGGGTAAACACGCAAACCGGTCCGGATGGACTCGGGCACATGGTTGTCTTCGTTGCCCAACTCTATGATGGGGAGACTGATCCAGGTGCCTGAAGGCGGATAGTAACCAATGTTTGGGGGTGTGGCCAAATCCTGGGCTATGAACCGGTAATGGAAGGTTTCGTCCTCGCTGGAAAACTGTGGTTCAACAAGGCAGCTCCATGCATCCGGTCCAGCCTGGGGATTGGGATTCAGGGCTAATTCGATGGGAATCTCCTGCTCATCCACCTTGTATTGCATGAGCACCTGTCCAACCTGGCAATTATCGGAAGCAGTGACAGTGAATAAGGTTGCTTGATTAGTCATTTCCGCGGGAGGGATATGATTCAACAGGGGTGGCTCGGTATCAGCTTCAATGATGAACACATGTGGATCAAAAGCAGCAGTGAAGGGATGATCGAGGGAGCGTCCGGAGAGATCGGCAGTGTGGATGAAGTAGCGGATCGTGTCTCCCGGGGCAAATCCATTCAGCAGAGCGGTATATTCAGAGGCTACGATATTGATCAGCGCGGATCTCTGCCAGGGCTGCTGATTGACTTTGTAGCACACAAATGTGGAGTCAGGATACAATGCCTGCCCGCTGTGAGCTTTAATGGTGGCATTAATATCGTAACCGGTGGCATAAGCTTTGATTCCCCACCAAGGCTGGTGGCTGATATGGATCATCTGTTTGTCGGGAATCTCGTGGGTACGGCAATGCAGCGCGTCTGTGGATTCCCAGGGCGTGTAATTGCTGCCAGGAACTCCGATCACCTCATAGCCTGGCAAAGCGTCGCGATATACTTGCAGGGCGGCGGCATCGTAGCTGCTGTTCATGATGGGCACAAAGACCCTCTTGTTCAGGATCAGGGAATTTGAATAGGGCTGGTTTTGAGGGGTGTTGACCCGATATACGCGGAAGGGATATCCCCAGGCGCAATTCAGATTGGTAAAGTAGGTAGCGGTCTGTTCGATCTCGCTGTACTGGGGATGAGAGGTCGGCACACTGCGGATCAGCACCTTGTCCGGGGCCAAAAACTTTCCCCAGCAGTCAATGTGGTCGATATAGGTATTGTTCGGATCTGGAAGCACATGATAACTTGAGATGCCCATATAGTCGTGCATTTTGGCGTTCACCTGGGCTTGGGTATATCCGCCGTTCTCTGTATAGGCTATGGTTGTCTGCGCGGCTGTGCAAATACCGTCGGTCATGTAGTTGCCGCCGGTTTGCTGGAGGTTCATCCCATAATAATTATGATTGTATTGATTGGCGAAGAGCTGGGGAATAAGGTTATCATTAGGCCGCGGGCGATTGTAGATAAAATCAACCACTCCGTACTCATCATTTCCATCAAAGATGAACCAGGGGGCATAGTCACGTGTCCAGTAAGAATCGGTGGCTGCTATCATGAAGCTGATGTTGGCCATGTTCGCCCCCGCCGAGTTAAAGGTTGAAGTAGCTTGATTCTGTTGGGACTGCGAGGAAACCAGGCAGATCACCTGGTCCTGACTGGCCAGTTGCACCACCAGACTGACCGGGAATCCCAAGGGATATCTGATCAGCACATGCGAGGCTGGTTCAAATTCTGCCACAGGCCGCACCGGGCCTTGGGGTGGATTTGTTTCGGTGAAACGGCTGGGCTCAAAAACGGTATCCGTAGGCAGATCGACATGTCCCGGCAAGAACCCCGGGATCATGACCAGTATCAGGACTGTTAGCAGATAAAAGCTGTGCTTGGCACTGAGCATATATATTCTCCATTACGAACCTAAGTTGGACGATATGTTCATACAATTTTTAAGCCAAAAGAGAAAAAAAGCCTTCATACCCGTAAGCGGAGTCGGAACTTGCAGCGTATTTGCCCTCGCGCGCGCGAGGCAGCTAAGTCTTTGTTTTCTGTGGGTCATCCTTAACCCGGTGAGAGATGACCTAAGGATGATGGCTCCAAAGCCAGTAGCAGCAAGGGCGGGCGCTATGAAGGAATATCGGAAAGGTAGTCAATTTATTCTAATCTACGCAAGTATGTCGAGTGTGTTTTTTATCTGATTCAGGGCTGGAATAACTTGGTATTCAATTGAGGAACAGAAAAAAAGGCAAGGACTTTTATCTGCTTAGCAACTTTGCAGACGAGAAGATGACAGAAGCTCAGATCATTCAGGGGGCAATAAACAACTATCGCAAACGTTGGAAGATAGAAGAGGTTCACCGTCAAATGAAGCAAGACCTTGGCTGGGAAAGTATTAGGCTGGCTAGTTACACCAAACTTAAGAATCTTAATATGTTTCTTACCTTAGCTTTGTACTTTATCTACTCTTGTAAAGAAATCATCACGAAGCTTGCATTAGCTTTTCCGAATATAATCTGCTATCAAACCAAAGACTGGGCTAAGTTGCAGCAGTTCATCTACTATCGGATCAGTCAGGTGCTACAAATCTGCTACCGTATCAGCAGGCATTACGATACATCACCCTACAGAGCAGATCTAATCGAGCCCTGGCAAATGAAAATCAGGCTGGTGTAAAAAATGGGGGAATACCCAAAATGATTTTTATTGACAGATATGTCAATCGAAAAATATGTAGTCTGTTGAATGTTTAGGATTAATCGATTTTGGTCTTTAAAAAATTGGAGTTATACGTGAGCCACTTGCAGACTTATAATATGAGAGTTTTTGATGAACGCTTGAAGTCGATATTTAATCAGCAAGCTTCTATTCAAACACTGATAAACAGATTGAAAGGTTTTTGTATCCACGATGACGAACATGGAATCAATCTTAACGGGCACACCTATTTAAAAGGTCTTAAGCGTGAGATCGCAGATTGCCTGGCTCATTTTTATGTGCCATATACCGGAGATATTAGTGAAGGCCAGTATTATTCCTTTTCGAGTGCGGTCAACAAAAAGCTAAGTTCCTTACAGCGGTTGAAATCCATCTTGGAGCAGTACATCAATGAATGCTCTAAATTGGAAAGAGATTATTCCAAGTCACGGCAGGCTTATCAATCATTGAAGCAGGTAATGGAATATACCCAAAAAACCATTACCACTGCCAAGCAAGAGATTAGATCTTATCTTTATTCTTGCTGTGAAACGATATCGGAATCGGACTACAATAAACATCTCAACAAATTGGACGCCATCAAATTAGATTTTAGTCTCCCGAAGTTTGCGGTTGATTTTCATCAAAGTCAAGGCCGTTTAACGCAAGATATCAATGCGCTAAAAAGCAGCAACCTATCTGAGCTGGAGAGGCTTCAGGCGGGTCTTTTTAAGCTCAGGGCTGATTACAGCACCATGATGAACATCAAGGAAATGCAGGTCTCGAGGCAAAAGGATCGGAAAGATAGCCCGCTGAATGTGATCAAAGCTGAGATTGAGGGTTTGATCGAAGAGATGCCCCACCAGGTTGATATTAGTGATATTGTGAGGAAGTTCAACAGTTTGAAAGAGAGTTCAGACAGCGCACTCATTCATGAATTCAGACACCTTAAAACTGAGCTGAGTCTGCGGAAAGTGAGTGTGGAAAGACGAAATGATCTTTATGACCGTCTGCAAAAGTTACTCCAGCTACCCGAATCAGAACAAGTCAGCGAAACCATCCTGAGTCTGCAAAAAGCAGTTGGTATGCCTGTCATCAAGGAAAGCCACTATGCACGTTTGTGTCTGATGTGTGATACAACAATAGCCACAGAAGAAAGAAGACAGGAAGCCAAAATAATCCGCGAAAGGCAGATTCTATACGAAAAAAACCAGATTGTCAGTGCTCTGAAGTATTTGAACTACGAGGTAGTATCGGACACCACGGTTATTGATTTTTTAGATGATACATACCTGTTTCAAGTTCCCAATCAAGACAATTTCATCAGCCTTGAATACAAGAAAGACAAGTTTTTGATCAATTTCCTAATTCCGGAGCAGATTGGGGAGTTGTCACAGACTGAAAAGGATCGCAAGGTGAGCGAAATGAGTAAGGTCTGTGATGATTACCGCAAATTGTTAAAAATTCTCTCCCAGCACGGGATCAAGAATGACTACGAGCAAATGGAGGCCTCGTTAGACCGGCTTGTTACCATTCCCAAGAAAAAGAGGGATACAGTTAAATATCTCCTACGTAAAGATAACACCGCACACAACAAAGAGCATAAGATACTAAGGGAGGATGATGATTGACAACAAACTAATAACCGTTATGCCGAGATGGACTCAGGATCTGCATAGATTTCTCGGTCTGAAATCACTGTTTTTCCTGTATGGTAACGTCTATGACTGTTATTACTATCCCCTGAACTTCAGCAAAGTTCAAAGGAAAGAAGACTTGGAGTTTTGTCTCATGGACAATCTGGCCGTGCAATTCTTGCGGGACTTTTTCTTCGATGAGGAATTCGACCTGATGTTCTATTACGATGTGATAGATGGCTTTTCGGTTTTCTCTCGGGAAGGCAGGCAGGATTTTGCGGAGTCAGTCAAACAGTTGGTTGACGTGAAAGCCAAGGAACCCAATAAGTATTTTGAAGACGATGCGGTTGACCTGTTCAGACTGATCATGGTCAACAATAGCAAATTGTGTGCTTGTGTTTACAATTTCGGTTCCAGGATAACGGCCGACCCCAAACACTTGTCCGAAAGAGAGCGTCCCATATATATGAAAATCCTAAAAGCAGCAGCTGAGACCAAACCCTTTAAAGACAAGCATTTCTTGCGTAATTGCATAGTGATGGTTTTGGATAAGCTCAGTGACGCTCCAGCTTGGTTGTTGGTCGACAACCCTCACGCCGGGTCGATTGAAATTGCCCGGCCAAATAAAGAGGAACGCAAGCTGTATTTCCAGGCACAAGCCCAGTATTACACACCTGAAGACCCCAATAAAGAAGCACATGATCCAAGACAAATCGAGAGTATTTTTCTGGATCATACCGATGGACTTTCCAACCGTGAATTGGAAAACCTTCGCTCCATCTCCTTGAAAACATCACTTCCTCTGTCAGAAATTCGCCAGATTGTTGACCTGTATAAGTTTGGTACGCGGGAAAACTTTTGGCTGAAGCTCGAAAAAGAACGAATTGATCAAGCTGAATCAGAACTCAAGAAAAGGGTTAAAGGCCAGGACCACGCAATAGATAAAACCGTGGAAGTGATCAGGCGGGCAAAATTCGGCTTGGACGGCCTTGAGCAAAGCAAGATGAGAACCAAGCCCAAGGGAGTGTTGTTTTTTGCCGGACCAACCGGTGTAGGGAAAACGGAACTGGCTAAGTCCATCGCCGAGTTGATCTTCGGGACGGAAGACGCGATCATCCGCTTTGATATGAGTGAATACAACGATTCAAACTCGGATGTCAAGCTGATCGGTGCCCCTCCCGGTTATGTGGGCTATGAAGAGGGTGGCCAATTAACTAACCGCGTCAGAGGAAAGCCATTTTCAATTATCCTGTTTGACGAGATCGAAAAGGCACATCCTAAGGTGTTCGATAAGTTCTTGCAGATACTGGACGATGGCAGGTTGACGGATTCCCAGGGCAATACCGTGTACTTTTCGCAAACCCTGATCATTTTCACCAGTAATCTGGGTATCTTCAAGGAAGATGAGTTTGGTGATCGGGTGCCCAATGTGTTATATAATCCACGCTTCCCTGAGGATCCCGAGAAAACGGATAGTTATGAGCACATGAAAGGCAAGATTCAGAAAGAAATAGATCACTTTTTCAATTCCAAACTCAACCGTCCGGAGATTCGCAACCGCTTCGGGGAGAACTTTGTAATCTTTGATTTTATCCGCCAGCCCTACGATCAAGAGATAGTGAAAATGAAGCTGAAGACAATCTCCAAAAACCTGATGAAACTGTATTCCAGCGAGCTTCAATTCAGTGATGTCTTCATTGAGGATTTTCGCAATAAAATCCTGGTAGACAAGCTAAAGGACGGAGGACGCGGGATCAACAATTGCATTGAGAGCTTCATTATCGGCAGTCTCACCTCTTTTCTCAACGACTGCGATGGGCTGGAAAACCTGAAGATAAAGGCTGAGGTTATTACCGATCAAGAGGGCAATCACAAGGTTGTCTATACATGTATTTAAACCTTAGACAGATCCTGTATCCGGTCCATAATCTGGGCCCCGGCAAGCGCATAGCCTTGTGGACACAGGGTTGCAGCATCAATTGCCCCGACTGCCTGAATCCGGAAACCTGGAATCCTGAGGATGGGGTGCAGGTGAGCATCATGCTTCTGGCAGTCCTGTTGATGGAAATCAGTGAAGGCTACGATGGGATAACATTCAGTGGCGGAGAGCCTTTTGACCAGTATGATGCCCTGGTGTACCTGGCTTCCATCCTGAAACGCAGTTGTAAACTGGATCTGCTTGTCTATAGCGGCTACACCTTGGAAGAGCTCTGCAGGGCGCATCCAGACCTTTACTTTCAGGAAGCTTTTGATTACCTTATCGATGGCCAGTACATGAGCAACGTACCAGCGGAAGATAATATCCGGGGATCTGCAAACCAGAGGATATATCAATTTTCCGCTGGCGAAGTGGTGGAATTGCCTACCCTAGCCAATGGGATTGCCTGGTCTGTCAATCTGGACACCAAGGCAATCCTCAGCGGCATCCCCAAAGCAGGGGATGTTGCCAATTTGAAAGAACTGTTAGCCCAACGTGGTATAGCATGGTATTAACAAAAGCGAAAGAAGAATCGTGAAATGATAAAATGTGAATTATGTGGATATGAGCTGCAAATAAGCAGAGAAGAGTCGAGCTCAGATACACTCACTTGCCCTGTTTGTGGTTGGGATGTTCAAGTAGATGCTTCATCTGAACCTGCGACCTCGGAAAAACCCGTCTTGTGGATCACTCAGCTTTCTACCGGTGCCAAGATCAGCCTGGAGGCCGGAGAGACGAAAACCTTGGGGCGGGAAAGGTATGGGAAGGAGATCTTCCAAAACCGGACAATAAGCCGAAAACACTGCAATATCGACTACACAGACGCTGGATTCTTTATTAGTGACCTGGAAACACCAAACGGAACCTTTCTGGACGGGCTGCCGGTGAAATCCAGAACCATGATTGAGAACGGCCAGCATCTGGTCTTGGCCAACGAGGAATATCTGGTGGAGATCAAGTTGCCGGAACTGCACGACTCCTCCGGGGAGGTCATCGCCCGTCAATCGGTCTATCTGTGTCCCGGCTGCGGTTCGGAAACCAAGTATGTCGATAGCAACGAGCTTCCAGCAAAGTGTCCTGATTGCGGACGCAGGACGGAGTTATATTAGGCGACAAACTGCCCGGCATCATTGCCGATCAATAGCAGAATTCAGGAATCGGTATCGCTCTGCATCCTCCTCACCACCCTAAAACCGACATTTGATGCGCTCTGTAAGGGCTTATCTTCAAAACTGTTGCATACCCTTTTCGTATAAACCAAGCCATTCCTATATAGCCAAGAGCCGCCTCTGAGACATCTATATTTACCAGTTTTCGGGCCGTGAGGATCCTTTGTTCCAGGGCTTGGTGGGTCTTCTTGGTAGTAGTCCCAACACATTTCGCAGACATTGCCACTGAGGTCATAAATTCCAAGCTCATTTGGCTTTTTCCGCTTTACTGGATGGATTCGATATTTTGCATTTCCTGGATGCCAGGCTACTTTGTCTGCCTTATTCGAGCCTGCGTATTGATAATTCTTTGAATGCTTACCACCGGAAGCTGCATACTCCCACTCTGCTTCGGTGGGTAACCTATATCCATTGGCGTCCCAATTACAAGTCACCTTATTTCCTGTGATCGTATAACATGGATCATACCCCTCTAGGAAACTCAACCAGTTGCAGAAGGTCGCAGCATCCTTGAAGGAAACGCATACCACTGGGCATTGATCTGTCTGCTTCTTAATGAAATTATTCCTCCAAGATGCGGTATCTGCGTGCCAAGTACCGCCTGTCCTGAAGAGCCCCAATAAGGATTGATCAGTGTAAATATAAGACCCGGCACCATCTTCTGCTTCTGTTACATAGCCGGTGTCTGCCACAAACCTGCTGAAATCAGCATAACGTGTTTCGTGTTCTGCGATGTAAAAGTCAGAGAGAATTACCTCTCGACCTTGGAAATAGTAATTGCCTCCTTCAACTTCTATCATCTGGATCATAGAGTCTTGGCCCGCAAAGTAAGAGGGGAAGAGATTTTTACCCAAATCTTTCACGTAAATGGCACTCAGACACACCAAGGCCGTCAAAATCCCAATCACCGGCAGAAAGGCAGCTTTTTTCAGCAACTTGCTTTGTTTTAGATACACGTGAAGCATGCTTCCAATCGCTATCAAACAAGCAATAATAGTGACGGCTAACTGTGTCTTGAGCAGGAACGAGAAATAGTGTTCCAACGGATTGGCCAATTGTAGAAAAAAGGCTATCACATAGGGCGCCGCTATATAGGCTATAGACAATCCTCTTAGTTTTACCGGGATCACTTTTATGCCTGTGACCATTAACCACACAACCGCACTAAGGATTATCCACAAGATTCCAAAACGATAATAAAAAAGCCGCGGACTGGTCAAAGCCAACAGATTGACAAATAGCAAGATAGCATAAAGCAGCCACTGCAGACTATGGGAAAGTGCAACTTTAGTGGCATTTTTGAACTGCTTATTCCAGTCGCCGATAAACACCTCAATTTCACGAGAGAGCATCAGCCGCCTTTTTGTGGCAAATGCTGACAAATTTACAGGACAGATGCTTGATGGCAGGTTTGGCTGCTGTTCTCGGCTCGAAACCCCTACATCGGGAGCGATTGTTCCTTGGAGTATTTCACGTTCCAGCCAAAGCACATCTTCCTTTTTCTTCAGGCTTTTACCATCTGCTGTTATTTTGTTGCGTCGGTATCCTATGTGTAAATCTAATTCTCGATAGGATAACTGTTGATCCTTCTTTTGATAGAAGATTTGAGGTCCTGCATCGGCTTGTTTGCTGTTTTTCACGACTAACAGCGGATGCAAAGAACCATTCACCCTGACAGATCCCGTCCTGATATCTATCTTCACACTCGACAGTTCAAGATCAGTGAAGTGCGAGTAAGTTAACTCATTGTCTTCTAACAGGACTATGGATTTCCAGAGAAACCCATTATAATCCAGCCCCAACAGATCATTCCTGTTTTGAAGCGCAAGAAACACTTGCAGCTCTGGATCGTTTGCTTTGTATTCGCAATTTCCCTTGAGCAATTCCCGCAGATATTCACCGATCGACTGCAGGCATAGGTTGCTGCTTATACGCATTCTCCGATCTGGATTATCCAAATATGCAAGTTGGATCACCAGTAGGTGTAACGCCTCCAGATTCCCTATCCATTCCAAAGAGAAGAAATCCAATACAGAACTTGCTTGGGGTGCGTAAACTTCCGCCAATCCGGTAAGAAAATCGCTCTCTGCCGAGTTTGTTACCCTAGCAAAATTGATCTCAAATTGGATGTTCATCAAGCCATTGACAAGGTCATCCTCTGACATACCAAGATAGTTGGCATCCAGCGTTTTTATCTTCTCGCTGATCTTCCGTTCTGAGTATTCATCGTACTTCCCAGACCAAAAGTAACCCAACAACAAGTCTTGCTTTTGCTTATCATAGCTTTGCAGCCTGATCACCAAGTCTGAATATATATCTGACAGATTGGCGGGCAGGAATTGGGCAGACCATTTCAGCAGATTGCTGTTTCTTGGGGTTGCGTTTATCAATTCGATCAGATTGTTATACAAACCACTTTCTGCGATGCTTTGCCTGATCGTAATTTTAAGTTCAGACAGTGTTGATGACTTGATAGAGTCAATGTGTTGTTCGAATATGAAGCCCAGCAGTTTCAAGCGCAGATTGAGCAACCTTTCATCTGGCTGGTAGTCGCAGGTGGTCTCAAGCAGTTGCTCCGCAGAAAAGCTCCTCCTGCCCTGCTTAACACTACCATCCTGATCAGAAGGTGTACTACCTGTATCCGCATTTTCCATGATCAGGCTCATAATGTTCAGGATGTGAGCATACTGAGCTATCTCGGGGTCGTCATCTTTAGCCGTCCTGAGCAGTTGTTTGAGCGCAAACTCCAATTGAAAAACATACTGAGCAGCTATGATTGGGTTGAAGCTTTTCAGACAGTCGCAAGTTCTAATCAGATAATCTCTAACAGCGGCGTAATGGTCTCCGGTAGCCAGCTCAAAGCTCTGACCCTCGCAGATCAGGGGCAGTCCGGGTGCGAGATAGCGGATAATGCTCTCGCGTATTTGATATTTACCTTTCAACCCTTGCTTGTTACGTATCGTTTCGATGTGTCTCGAATCCTCTGAGGACAACAGATCGCCCAGCCAGGTGCGCATCTTGTTGTAAGTGGTCTGATCTTCTATCAGGTCTGAATAGAACTCATCCGGGGTTAGACTGAGACTGTGGTCGACAAACTCATCCACAGACCTGACCACTTTGTCACGGGTCAGCTTCCACTCGTTGGCCTGCATGGACGTGCTCCGGTAAACGATGGGTGGGTTGCCACCCCTTTGCCATTTCTCGATCTGCTCCCTGCCCCAACGCTGGTTCCAGTCATCAAGCGTACAACCTTCAATCAGGCTGTTCAAGCGATGGTACTCCGGATTGTATTCGATCAGTTTCTCACGGTTTTTCTGCCGTAGTTTTATTCCATCCTTGGCTGCGACATCGTCTTCGGCAAACAGTTCGGGATAGAGCAATTCCAGCAGGATGCAGCCCATGGAATAGTAGTCGGATTTATCGCGCACAACGCTTCCGAAAAACTCAGGCGGGACATAGAAACGTGATCCCCGGATGGTATGAGTCGTGATAAATGAATTATTGCTTCCCTTTTCCTTGGTCTTGGCTGAGCCATAGTCGCCGATGACGATGTCATTCTGGCCTTCATCCAGATAGAATATATTCTGCGGTTTCAGGTCACAGTGATAGATCATATTATCATGCAATGTCCAAATCCCGTTGAGGATCTGGGGAACGATCACCTCCAGCAGGAACTCGGGGGTGTATTTCTGTTTCAAATCCGGCACAGACAACAGGTTGCCACCACGGGCGTAGGCCTGCAACTCCCAACAATAGGTGTTCCTGAGTTTGTTCGGCCCCATGCCGTAGGCATACAGACGCAGGATGTCGGCATCACCGATCCCCCTGATCCTTTCCAGAGCAACCGGGTTCGGCTCTTCGTCGAGGTTTAGCATCCGATATATCTTCAGGGCGTATTCTTTATCCCTCGGGTCAATAACCCGGTAGACGACAGCTTCACCGGTTGTGCCAGGCTCCGAGATCACGCCGGCAATGCGGAAGGGAACTTCCACACCATCAATCCTTAAGCTTAGGGTCTCACCCTCTGGCAAGATCAGGAACAGCTTGGGTTGCCCGCTCTCCTCTTCTCCAGTCTTTAGTATCTCGGTCGGAAGAGCTCCCCCATTCTCTTCCCCAGAAGTCATATTCATAATTTCGGTTTTCTTTTCGTAGGTTATGTCTCTTTCTCTTGATGGTGAGCTTTCCCTGCTTTCCTCTTCTCCAGTCTTTAGTATCTCGGTCGGAAGAGTTCCCACATTCTCTTCACCAGAAGTCATATCCATAATTTCGGTCTTATCTTTGTGCAACATTTGCTATATTCCCCTGCCACAGTTTTTACAGTACTTTCCGTACGCTATCTTAGCTCCGCAATGCGGGCAATAATTAGCTTTTAGTCCAAGGCCACCCAGTAAAATTCTTACGCCAATAATCAGTAATATCAAGATCAGAAAAGGTCTGAGCACCGCTCCCAAAGGGAGGAATTGCGAAATCAAGATTATGATTATCAGCCAGTGATACCACTTAAACTTCATCGGGCTTCCTCCTGTGTGATGAATATCGCTCCCAAATTATCCGGAGCAGAATGCTCTTGGATGATGGAATATACCTTAACCACCTTTTGCTGCAGTGATACCGGCCAGTTCAGGATAGCTCTCAACTGCTGTCTTGAGATGGCTTTCAGCAATCCGTCTGTGGTTACAATTACGATATCACCCTTATCATACCGATTGTAATAGGAATCGAAATCCAGTGTCATGTTCTCCCGCGTGGAGCCCAGATAACTGATCAGGGGGCTGTTGGAAGCCAAATCATCAAATACTTGTGGAATTGTCACCCTAGTCAGCATATCTTGTTTGAAAACCAAAATCTCCGAGTCACCCACATTCATAGTCAGCAATCCATGCTTATCCAAGATCAGACCGCAAAGAGTGGTGGCAGAAGAGCGAAACTTCTCGTCGTTTCTGTTAAGTTCCACCAAGTTGTGATTGGTCTTTAGCAGATGATCACGTATAAAATCCCGCTCTTTGCTGTTAATGACATTGTCAACCGTGCCTATTTGGTGCAGGACATATTGTGCAGCATGCTCGCTGTTGGCCATGCTGCCCACACCGTCCGCCACGAAACACCTTAGGGCGGTGTATCCAAAGGCATGTAATATGCCCTCAGCTAGCACAAGTCCATTGACATATACTCTGTCTTGGTTCTTTTTAAGAGGATTTCCCCGGGTGCAAAAATATGATACACTGAACATATTAATATTCCTTTACATTCTTACTTTGTTTTTGAACTCACAAATAATCTACTACTGTCATGAAATGCTAGAGTTATCGCCTAATATTATCGCTGAGATCGATGATAATCGGTTTGTAGCTTAGTATGGTGGAATGCAAAATCCCGCAATACTTCCCACATACCTGAGGTGGTGACATGATCTCACGCAAACTCAGAACTGGTGTAGTTTCATTCTGTTCGGACCTAGTAACATTTTCAGTGAACAGGCCAAAAGGCTTTTTGGAGGAACTGGTGACAATCGTGGTTGAGTGTTTTTGACCTAACCGTTGAGACATATATTCCGCTGATTGGGAAGAGCAATTACGTAGGGTAATCATGGTCTGGCAATTTCCTAAAATTGTGTCTCGTTCATTGTGGTCGGGGATTTGGGTCACATTCTGAAGCAATAAGCAGATTCCGGCCTGGGCTCCCCTGATCACTGACGAAACCTCAGCCAGAGAGATTCGGTTGACCAGCCTGGCAGCCTCGTCCAGCATGAAGACCAAACCATTATTTCCCATGTGTTTGTTGAACCTGCCATAAATAATGTTAATCATCCTGTTGATCATGATAGATGACAGGATCTCGCCCCGTTTGGCATCACTGAGAGGTGACCCGATAATCAGCAAGGTTGGTGTATTGCAGATAGAATTTAGATCAATAGTATTTCGGGTTGAAATCCTCCTAACCTGCGGTGTATTGAATAAAAAAAGAGCGTTCAGCAAACCGCTGACTGCTAGGGAATACTCTCCTGGGTTGAAGTTAAGCAGGTCGCTAAGTTCGTTCTCATAAGGTCGTAATACCGAAAAGTCCTTGAACAATTGCCTAATGGAATCTTGGTTGACCAATGTCCGGTAAAGGAGATCAGGTGTTTTGTCAGGTATGTCTAAATGTGTAAAGATATTCAGTAGCGATACCAACCACCGATAATCGCGGTGGTAAAAGAAGGGATTGGGGTCAGCAGGATTATCCCTTCCCAAGATACTCTGTACCGTACCCTCAATGTCCAGCGTCGAGTTTATACTTGTCAACCAATTCCAAGACAATGATCTCGGGTCAAGGCAGTCCCATAAGATCACTCTTATCTTCTGTTGGTCTATATTTGGAGTCAATCTATCATAAAGATCACCCTTGACATCTATGGTTACAACAGAATGTCCGTGGTATAGAAGATCCAAGGTCATAGGTATCATCAAGCTCTCGGTCTTTCCCGAACCAGGAGGTCCAACAATAACTACACCATAATTCAGCAATTCATAGGAAGCCTTAACAATCCTTCCCCTTTTCCCATTCGCCGATATGTATCTGCCCAAGACTAGAATAGGGTTGTTTATCCTAAGGAGTTCACTGTTCGATCCAATGCCCCTATAATCCCGGAAATCACTGTTAGGAAGGATTCTTTTACTACTGTGGCGATGATCCAAAGTTTTTGATCTAATTGATCCTCCAAGGATTGACCGAAACAAGAATCTAAAAAGGTGTACCAAAATCACGACTATTGATTTTCCCGCTTGCCAGATCGATTTTATCAATAATCCGGTTACCTTGGGAAAACCAAAGAAGATAGATAGGACAAGATAGACTAATAAAATCAATAATAGAAACTTGCTCAATCCTGAAATTTGCAGCATTTCCTACCTTCTTCTGGAGTTTCTTTTCCTCTCGATTATAGACTTATTTCTTTCTGGAATGACATTTCTGGGAATTTCATCCCCAAATCTTTTCCTGTTCTCTGTCTGAATTTTAGTCAAGGCATTCATGTCTTCACAGTAAACTTTGCCAGGCAGATGTTTGAGGTCATGAACTTTTCCATATAAGGCCCTGTGTCTCCCTTTTTCTATACGGAACTTGTTTGTCTCAGGATTCCACTCTGCCTGAATATTATTTGTATGGTCCGTATAGTGGGTTTTATAAGTCTCGTAGAGTCGTCTTTTTTCGGGATCAAGACTGTGTCTGAGGTTTTCAAAATCAAGGGATGTATATTGCTGCTCCTTGGTTAAGCGGAAGATCTCTCGCATCTGCTCAGACCAACAGGAAAATTCATTCCATGTGCGTCCATGATGGGGCCAGGTAATCTGATTGAGTTCAGTTAGCTCAATGCGATCCAGATCTATTTCCATGCGTAGTAATTTCATGTTTCATCCTCTATCTTGCAAGCTATCAAGATACTAGATACATTCTTTCTTTAAATATATCACGCTCAATCTCAGCGGATTATTGGATCTTAAGTCCTGTTTTTGCTTTAGAATTATTCATATTCAAGCCTGATTTTTTAGATGATTCTGTGTTGATGCTAATTTGCTCTATAATATTTATGCATTCATTCAAATGTCTAATCTCGGCGCGGGAATCTGGTTCGTCATAGTTGGAAGCTATACTTACTGCAATCTGCGTCCATATAAACGAAATAAAACAAATACCTGCCCACACCAATATCCCCACGAGTAACCCGACTCCGATCGACTTTCCTATCCACTCCAGCAATCCAGGAACACCTTGATCCATTTGAGAAGAACATTTCCAAACGCAACCCACGAGTGAAGCTGGAATAGCTATATATGCAGCGGTATCAAGGGGCAAGTTATCATGTGCTAAACTTATCTTCAGTTGTTTTCTTGTATCTATGTCCTTTTCTATTGAATCAATTTTATTGTCATACCCTTGTTTTTTATTCCGCAAAGATCTTACAGCACTTTCCAAGACCTCCATTGATCTGTTTTTGATATCCAAGAGTTCGACATAATTGTCAGTATTCAAAAGCGAGTCAATCTCTTCGATAATATCCTCCAAGCTTTCGGCGTATTGTAGCAGATCTGTGCTGTCTTCATCCAATTCTGCTAATCGACTCAAAGCTTCAACCCCGTCCGTGATAGCGGAAAGGTTGTTGCGAACCTGTGTTTTTTGCTCTTCAACCATTACCTTCAATCTATCACATAAGCGAGGCTTACTGTCATCCAAGTCTGTCCAGAACAGCTCTAACAAGCTACTTTGCAGTGATTCATCGCTAATAGCACGGATAGCCAGAAGATACCCATAGAGATCTATCTGTGTTTTTGTCAGGAATTTCTGTGACCAGCATACAAGATTATCGCTACTCTCGTCAGAAACCATCATTTGAATGATGTCTTGATACAGGTTCCTTTCTGCGATGCTTTGCCTGATCGTAATTTTAAGTTCAGACAGTGTTGATGACTTGATAGAGTCAATGTGTTGTTCGAATATGAAGCCCAGCAGTTTCAAGCGCAGATTGAGCAACCTTTCATCTGGCTGGTAGTCGCAGGTGGTCTCAAGCAGTTGCTCCGCAGAAAAGCTCCTCCTGCCCTGCTTAACACTACCATCCTGATCAGAAGGTGTACTACCTGTATCCGCATTTTCCATGATCAGGCTCATAATGTTCAGGATGTGAGCATACTGAGCTATCTCGGGGTCGTCATCTTTAGCCGTCCTGAGCAGTTGTTTGAGCGCAAACTCCAATTGAAAAACATACTGAGCAGCTATGATTGGGTTGAAGCTTTTCAGACAGTCGCAAGTTCTAATCAGATAATCTCTAACAGCGGCGTAATGGTCTCCGGTAGCCAGCTCAAAGCTCTGACCCTCGCAGATCAGGGGCAGTCCGGGTGCGAGATAGCGGATAATGCTCTCGCGTATTTGATATTTACCTTTCAACCCTTGCTTGTTACGTATCGTTTCGATGTGTCTCGAATCCTCTGAGGACAACAGATCGCCCAGCCAGGTGCGCATCTTGTTGTAAGTGGTCTGATCTTCTATCAGGTCTGAATAGAACTCATCCGGGGTTAGACTGAGACTGTGGTCGACAAACTCATCCACAGACCTGACCACTTTGTCACGGGTCAGCTTCCACTCGTTGGCCTGCATGGACGTGCTCCGGTAAACGATGGGTGGGTTGCCACCCCTTTGCCATTTCTCGATCTGCTCCCTGCCCCAACGCTGGTTCCAGTCATCAAGCGTACAACCTTCAATCAGGCTGTTCAAGCGATGGTACTCCGGATTGTATTCGATCAGTTTCTCACGGTTTTTCTGCCGTAGTTTTATTCCATCCTTGGCTGCGACATCGTCTTCGGCAAACAGTTCGGGATAGAGCAATTCCAGCAGGATGCAGCCCATGGAATAGTAGTCGGATTTATCGCGCACAACGCTTCCGAAAAACTCAGGCGGGACATAGAAACGTGATCCCCGGATGGTATGAGTCGTGATAAATGAATTATTGCTTCCCTTTTCCTTGGTCTTGGCTGAGCCATAGTCGCCGATGACGATGTCATTCTGGCCTTCATCCAGATAGAATATATTCTGCGGTTTCAGGTCACAGTGATAGATCATATTATCATGCAATGTCCAAATCCCGTTGAGGATCTGGGGAACGATCACCTCCAGCAGGAACTCGGGGGTGTATTTCTGTTTCAAATCCGGCACAGACAACAGGTTGCCACCACGGGCGTAGGCCTGCAACTCCCAACAATAGGTGTTCCTGAGTTTGTTCGGCCCCATGCCGTAGGCATACAGACGCAGGATGTCGGCATCACCGATCCCCCTGATCCTTTCCAGAGCAACCGGGTTCGGCTCTTCGTCGAGGTTTAGCATCCGATATATCTTCAGGGCGTATTCTTTATCCCTCGGGTCAATAACCCGGTAGACGACAGCTTCACCGGTTGTGCCAGGCTCCGAGATCACGCCGGCAATGCGGAAGGGAACTTCCACACCATCAATCCTTAAGCTTAGGGTCTCACCCTCTGGCAAGATCAGGAACAGCTTGGGTTGCCCGCTCTCCTCTTCTCCAGTCTTTAGTATCTCGGTCGGAAGAGCTCCCCCATTCTCTTCCCCAGAAGTCATATTCATAATTTCGGTTTTCTTTTCGTAGGTTATGTCTCTTTCTCTTGATGGTGAGCTTTCCCTGCTTTCCTCTTCTCCAGTCTTTAGTATCTCGGTCGGAAGAGTTCCCACATTCTCTTCACCAGAAGTCATATCCATAATTTCGGTCTTATCTTTGTGCAACATTTGCTATATCCTCCTGCCAAATAATCAAGATAGCATCCATATAACTCAAGCAGATGTAATTCAGACATACTGAGGCTGAAATACTATGCATCCATTTCTGTCAATAAAAATCATTTATTGGCATTCCCCCATTTTTTACACCAGCCTGATTTTCCTTTGCCAGGGTTCGATCAGATCTGCTCTGTAAGGTGATGTATCGTAATGCCTGCTGATACGGTAGCAGATTTGTAGCACCTGACTGATCCGATAGTAGATGAACTGCTGCAACTTAGCCCAGTCTTTGGTTTGATAGCAGATTATCTTCGGAAAGGCTACTGCAAGCTTCGTGATGATTTCTTTACATGAGTAGATAAAGTACAAAGCTAAGGTAAGAAACATATTGAGATTCTTAAGTTTGGTGTAACTAGCCAGCCTAATACTTTCCCAGCCAAGGTCTTGCTTCATTTGACGGTGAACCTCTTCTATCTTCCAACGTTTGCGATAGTTGTTTATTGCCTCCTGAATGATCTGAGCTTCTGTCATCTTCTCGTCTGCAAAGTTGCTAAGCAGATAAAATGCACGCATCCTCCCGAAATTTTAGCAGCAATACCTGACAATAGCGTTCAGTAGTATTGTTCAGGCGTTGGGGACTCTGAAAATTGGTATGGGGTAAACCGCTAACAGGCTGCTTCGCAGGCAATTCCACGAGTTCGCTGTTTTCAGCAAGCGATATTGAATAATAACAACATGTGAGACAGTAAAATAAACACATAATTAGTCCGCTTTTTGTTTGACAAAAAAGCCGACTCCTCATATTTGAGTTATGAATTCACAACAAGGAGCCGACCATGTTTAGTGAATAGCAAAAACAGACCAAGCAAAAATGCAAGCAAATTTGTGCAACACCTGAACAAATTCCGGGAAGGGTTGATCCTGCCTGAGTATCATTTCCTGCAGGATGCCTGTCTGGGCATACTGAAAAGCCAATCTCCGATTTGCCTGAAGATGGCTGGCAGTCTTAACGAGAAGGTCACGCCCAAGAAAGTTTGCGAGCGTTGCACACGCTATCTGAACAAGGAAAAATTGACGGCAAGGCTCAGGCCAAGGATCATTGCCCTACAGAGCCGGAACTTCGATCGTGAGACGGTGATCATTGTCGATGGCATCGACATCGTCAAAAAACGAAGGCTAAATGCATTGAAGGGCTGAAATATGTCCGGGACGGCAGCCACAGGCAGGCATAACCAGTTGGGCTACGACCTTCTGAACATCATTGCCCTTCAGGATGGCATTGACGGTTACGAGATCAAACCGCTGAGTTCCGACCTGATCTCGCGTGACCTGGAAGAAGACAGTTTGAGCCAGATCACCCAGGACAGGCTGGTTGAGATCAACTTGGCCAGTGGCAACCGGGGCGTGTATGTCTTCGACCGGGGCTATGATTCGCGGGAGCATTTCCGTTTCCTGCAGACCACCGGCATGAGCTATATTGTGCGTTCCACGGTGACAGAAGCCCCATAGTCGGAGGCCGCGAGCGCAGTTTTCTGGAGATCGCAAAGTCGGTGAAACTAAACTTCAGCGTCCAGGATAAAGCATCCAACAAAATGTTCAAATGCGGAGTCAAGCGGGTGGGGATCAGGCTGGATTCCCATCCGGTCAAGGATCCGGAAACCCTGGAGACCTGGCTGGTCGTGGCGCGGCACGGTTCTGGCAAGCAAGGCGAGTTCTTTTACTTCTTTTGCGACTTTCCGTATGAACCTGGCCTGACTCTTGAAAAAATAGCCCTAAAAGCCTTGAGGACATACCGGTTACGCTGGAAGATAGAAGAGGTACACCGCCATTTCAAACAATCCTATGGCTGGGAAAAGATCCAGTTGACCTCTTATACGCGACTGCAAAACATGAATCAAATCCTGCTGCTGACAATGTGCTTCCTGTACTCCCTGAAGAGGTTCGCCTATCACTATCTGCAGGCGTTTCCCAGTATCATGTCCTACACTAACAAAACATGGAGAAAGATCTATGACTTCGTCTATTATCGGCTGACACTATTGGTTGAAGTCTGCTTCAGCACGGTAACCCGATATAAAATCAATCCGTTCAACGGAGTGTGGCTGGAAAACCAACAACTGATCCTGCCTTGTTTGAAAAACGGGGGGGGGGGGATGTGAGATATTTGGAGATATTGCTTGACAAAAAGATTCAGCTCCATATTGGATTAATGAAAGAGGTTTTTTTATGAGTACCAAACGACACATGATAGTTAAAGAGCTTGATCCTGAAAGTGTTACAGGATATTCTGAAAACGAGAAGAAGCATTATGTGAGTTTGGGTTATAGGCCATATCTGTTGGAAGATGGAACGATCAAATGGTTGACCGCGGCTCAGAGAGCCTACAGGGAAATGCGCTACGCTCCCCGCAGGTCACTTAAAAGATTATTTAACAAGAATACTCGACCTAAAAACGTCAGGTATAAGAAAAGACGTGGAAGGAGCGTGAAAAACTTCTTTCGGGAACACTGGCTCTTTTTGCTTTTACTGGTAAGTACAGCGTTAGTTATATTACTAATCTTTAAGTTTTGGATCTAATACGGTAATCTGAGGAGATTGAATTGCGAATTTTATTGACCAATGACGACGGCATTCACGCCCCCGGGATTCGCACCCTGGCGGAACATTTGAGCAAGGCTGGCCACAAGATAGTGATTGTGGCGCCGGATCGCGAGCGCAGCGCCGCTTCGCACTCGATCACATTGCGCAGAGACCTGCGCGTGACCAAGCTGAACGAGCGGGAATACAGCGTGGACGGAACCCCTGTGGACTGCTCGGTTATAGCTCTGCAAAAGGTCATCAGCGAACCAGTTGATCTTGTCATTTCAGGCATCAATGCTGGCCAGAACATGGGGGAGGACGTCCTATATTCCGGAACTGTGGGAGCCGCTGTGGAGGCTTGCTTTCTGGGATTCAAGGCAATAGCTGTCTCGATAACATCTTACAAAGAACAGGTCTTCGAAACCGCTGCTGCCTGGATGGTCAAAATGCTGGATCTTGGCATCTGCGATCTGATCCCGGAACGGGGTATTTTAAACATCAATATACCCAATATACATTCTGACGCGATCAAGGGCATAAGATTAACCAGCACCGGACATCGTAAATACTATAATTTTATCAAAGTAGTGGATGAACTGGAGGATGGTTTCACCTACCGGGTAGGCGGCGATGCACCCGTCTGGGAAACCCTGAAAGGATCGGATTCCGAAGCCGTCTCGGAACATTACATATCCCTCACGCCGCTGGGTTTCAATCTCACCAGGGCGGATTCCTTCCCCGCCATCCTGGAATGGTTGGAAGAAAATGGCTTGCTGCAACTAAGGAAAGTTCATGCGCTTTGAAGATCAACGCAAGCTGCTGGTGCAGGAGCTGAGACAGCAAGGTATCAGGGATGAAGCTGTCCTGGCGGCCTTCAGCAAGGTTCCCCGAGAACTATATGTGCCGCCTCAGTACAAAGATTATGCCTATCGCAACCGGCCTCTTCCCATTGGATTGGAACAGACCATCTCCCAACCCCTGATGGTTGCTATCATGCTGGAACACTTGGAGCTGAAGCCGGAGGACCTGGTGCTGGAAATTGGCACTGGCTCCGGTTACGAGTGCGCGTTACTTGCTGAAATCGCGGGAGAAGTTTGCAGCGTGGAGAGGTTGGAGGAACTGTCTTTGACAGCCCAGGGAGTATTGAAAGAGGCTGGTTATAAAAATATTTTTTTCCGCATCGGTGACGGTGCGCAAGGCTGGCTCAAGGCGTATCCGCCTCATAAGGAGTTTGACAAGATAATAGTCAGCGCCGGAGCCAGGCAAATTCCTCCGCGCTTGCAGGAGCAGCTGAAACCGGGCGGGATTTTGGTTGTGCCGGTGGGGGCGGGCGATTATCAGATCCTCACCAAGGTGATACGCACTGAAAACGGGTATTCCGTTTCCGAGCATGGCGCCTGCGCTTTTGTGCCCTTGATCAGTAAGTAACAGGGAGATCAGATGGTAAAAAACTATCTCAAGTGGCTTTGGAAGGTAATCAGAAAACCTAATGAACACCAGGCCTTGAAAAAGTACCTGCTTTTCCGGGAACTCAACCCCTTTGAGCTGAGCCTGGTCAATGCCTGTTTACACAACCGTGAATACAGGGCTGGCGAGGTTCTCTTCGAGGAGGGACATCCTCTGGAAGTGCTGTTTTTCATCGTTTCCGGGGAGATGCAGGTGACAGGCAAGCTGAACCCACAAGGATCTGCTGTTCTAAAAAAACACCAGTTTATCGGGGTTATAGACCTGTTTGGGAACAACAAACGCAGCGGCAGCGCCACCGCGCTTACTGACCTTAGCGTCCTGGCCCTCACAGAAAGCGATTTTCAAGATCTGATCAGCAAGAATAAGCGTTTGGGAAACAAGTTGCTGAAAGCCTGCTGCAAATTTCTTGCCAGTTACCTGCAGGATATGGGTTCCGGATACTAATCATGAACTGGACGAAGATCGTCTTCATTGTGATAATCCTGGCCATGGTCGTGCTGGGTGTTATTTTCTACCGTCCCGTGTTCAGTTATCTGATCGCGTCGTTGGTGTTTGCATATATACTTGACCCTCTGGTAACAAGTTTGGAATACCGCAGGGTTCCGCGCTGGCTATCAGTGTTGATGGTATATGCGGTTATTGCTGGAGTATTGGCGCTTTTCACAACCAGAATGGTTCCCATGCTGATAAACCAGGGCAATACCTTGCTGGCGCTTTTGCGCTATTCCGATAAACCTGTCAGCGAGCAGGTCCTGGCCTTGCCTTTCGTGCGCTCGGTCTTCGAGTTTTTGCAGAACATCGACAAGCAGGTTCCCAGTTTGGGGTTTTCCGCCAAATTTGTGCACCTGATCGAGACCGGCAACCAGCTTCTGGGCGAACTGCCAAAACTACTGGTGGACAATTACCAGACCATCCTGAGCACGATATCCTTTGTGGTCACAGTGCCAGTATTCAGTTTTTTCATCTTAAAGGACAAGCAGGCGTTACGCAAAGGAATGCTTTCTTTGGTGCCCAACCGCTTTTTTGAACTGGCTGTGATCCTGCAAGACAAGATTGATGAAACCGTGGGAAGATTCTTGCGCGCCATGTTGCTGGAGGTGATCGCGGTAAGCATCATGACATCGGTGGCGCTCACCATCGCGGGAGTACCCTACGCGGTGCTGATAGGCATTACTGCCGGTGTGGCCAACATCATACCCTACATTGGACCCTGGATGGGTGCTGCTTTGGCTGTGCTAACCGTGCTGATCACCGGCAAGCCGTTGTCCATGATGATCTATGCGGCTCTGGCCATGTATCTGGTGCAAGTATTGGACAACAACTTTGTTTACCCGGTAGTGGTGGGCAAGACTATCAGGATGCACCCCCTGATCGTGCTGGTAACCGTATTGGCTGGAGGCTGGTTCGGCGGCATCATCTGGATGCTGTTCTCCGTGCCCTTGGTATATATTGTTTACAGCCTGGTACGCGAGCTATACATTAACTTAAAACAGTTTCGATTAATATAGAAGAGGTATAAATGAGCCTATTTGATAAATGCTATCAGTATGATGAGGCAAAGAAAGCCATAGCAATGGGTTATTATCCCTATTTCCGCGTGATAAGTTCCGAGCAAGACACCGAGGTGATCTGCAATGGTAAGAAGATGCTGATGATGGGTTCCAACAGCTATCTGGGGCTCACCAGTCATCCCAGGGTGAAGGAGGCATCCATCAAAGCAGTGGAGAAGTATGGCAGCGGGTGCGCCGGTTCAAGGTTTCTGAACGGGACACTGGATATCCACATCGAGTTGGAAGCCGCTCTGGCCGAGTTGGTTGGTAAAGAAGCGGCTTTGGCATATCCCACAGGATATCAGGCCAATGTGGGCTGCATCTCCACCATGGTCGCAAAAGATGAATACATGCTTATAGACAAGTATGACCACGCTTCCATCATCGACGGCTGTTTGCTATCACAGGGAAAAATGCTGCGCTATAACCATAACGACATGAAGTCCCTCGAAAGGTTGCTGCAGAGGGTCCAGGGCAGCAACAGCCTCATCATTGTGGATGGCATTTATTCTATGGAAGGCGATATCGCCGATCTGCCCAATATTTTGTCCCTGGCCAAGCAATACGGTGCCAACCTGATGGTGGATGAAGCCCATTCCCTTGGAGTGCTGGGCGTCACCGGCGCCGGAGCGGCTGAACACTTTGGCGTGACTGCCGACACAGATCTGATCATGGGAACCTTCAGCAAATCCCTGGCTTCCGTGGGTGGATTTATCGCCGCGGATGAAGACCTGATCCATTACCTTAAACACAAATCCCGCGCTTTGATCTTCTCTGCTTCTTTACCTCCGGCATCAACGGCCAGCGTACTCGAGGCAATCAAGATCATGAAGGAAGAGCCAGAGCGCATCGCCAAACTCTGGGAAAACACCAACTATATGCTTTCCGAATTCAAGAGCATGGGCTATGATACTGGCAAATCCTGCACGCCGGTGATTCCCCTGCATGTGGGCAAAATGTCAGTCGCCTTTGAGATGTGGAAACGCCTGGGCGAAGAGGGTGTTTTCATCAATCCTGTGATCCCGCCTGCAGTCCCGCCCAATTCCTGTCTGATCCGCTGCTCCTTTATGGCTACCCATACCAAAGAGCAGCTGGATTTCGCTTTGGATAAGTTCAGCAAGATAGGCAAAGAACTGCAACTGATTTGAACTTGATAATGCAACAACGAATAATACTCATTAAATACAGCCATAATTGGAGGAAATCATGGCAAGCAAGAGCAGTGCTGAATACTACAGCAATCTAAAGGAGATGTCTCCCATCCGCGCCATCGCGGAAACACTAATCAACGACAACAACGTTCGCAAACTCGACATCCGCCAGGCTTATGA
>Ga0302240_1000608_pt1 | contig 35231 bp, 33 predicted proteins | sample AAG_UR_His_MG_FD_193538 | JGI IMG/M metagenome (GOLD analysis project Ga0302240, IMG submission 193538) | Enriched activated sludge microbial communities from anaerobic digester in WTTP, New Holstein, Wisconsin, United States - AAG_UR_His | ecosystem: Engineered > Bioreactor > Anaerobic >... | reverse complement strand
TTTATTAATTTTATCTTCGAGTTTCTTTTGTTCGTTAAGAACAAATTTCATTGCATCTGCGACAGGATCCGGCAGTTTGGCATGTTCGAGGTGATCAACTTCTTCCTGGCTGTAACCTAAGCCTATCCTTGCAGGAACGCCGACTGCGGTGGCATTTGGCGGAACATCGTGTATAACCACAGAACCCGCTCCAATTCTTGCGTTGTTACCTATAAAAATTGCGCCTATGACAACTGCGTTAGAACCTATAATAACATGATTGCCTACTGTCGGATGTCTTTTTTTCTTTTCTAAAGAAGTCCCGCCGAGAATAACACCTTTGTATATCAATACATCATCGCCTATTTCGGCAGTTTCCCCTATTACGACTCCCATTCCGTGGTCAATGAAGAATCTTTTTCCTATAGTCGCACCGGGATGAATTTCAATACCGGTTAAAAATCTTGAAATATGTGATGAAAATCTTGCCAGAAAATAAAAATTATGTTTCCAGAGATAATGGGCAAATCTGTGTATCCATATTGCGTGAAGACCGGGATAGCACAACAAAACTTCCGGCCATGATCTTGCCGCAGGATCTTTAAGAAATATCGTTTTTACATCTTCTTTTAATAAATTAAATTTACTTTTAATACTCATAGTGGCTGTATTATACAAAAAAATATAAAATTTTTGTATACTATCTCCTGAGTTTGACAAAATTATTTTAAACTATTAGACTAATAACCTTTCAAGGTTATAAAATACCAAAATGGAGAGATGGCCGAGTTGGTTTAAGGCGCAGTCCTGGAAAGACTGTTTATCAGTGATGGTAACAAGGGTTCGAATCCCTTTCTCTCCGTTTTTTTACTTCCTAATTTATAATTTTTACGGCGTTTTCGCTCGTTCGGATACCTCGGGCTCCGCCCTTTACAGTATACTCTCACTCGCTCAGGTCTTGTAAAAATTTAAATTAGTTCGTAAAAAATATTCGCAAAATACTGCATAAAATTGCTATGTTTGATATACCTCGTCCAAAAATAATTAAAAATCATCTTAAAATACTTTGTAAAATATTATAACTTTAATTTTAGATAGTTCTCTTACCTCTTCGTGCCTCGTTTAAAATCAAAAATACTTTATAAAATTTATATACTTGATATCCTTAACCAAAATGAAATAAAAAATAGCCTCAAAATCTTCGCAAAATATTGAAAGAATAATTTTGATATAATAGGATATCGTCATAAATAGATTTAAATATGGAGATTTTATAAAATGGATATTCCAAGAATATTTAACATTACAGAAAGCGCTCACCGAATACATAATCCTTTTACGCCGGAAAAACTTGCCGTTCTGGGATCTGCTCTGCGTATGAAAACCGGCACAAAAGTGCTGGACCTCGGAAGCGGTTCGGGAGAAATGCTGTGCACATGGGCGCGCGATTACGGGATCACAGGAACAGGCGTTGATATGAGTCAGTTATTTACAGAGCAGGCCAAACTCCGCGCTAAAGAACTTGGAGTTACAGATAAAGTAAAATTCATACATAACAATGCCGCCGGCTATGTTTCTGATGAGAAGGTGGACGTTGCAGCCTGTGTCGGGGCAACTTGGATCGGAGGCGGAGTCGCAGGCACTATCAAACTTCTTGAACAAAGCTTGAACAAAGGAGGAATTATCCTTATAGGCGAACCATACTGGAGGAGATTACCGCCGACTGAAGATATTGCTAAAGGATGTTTTGCAAACTCAATCTCTGACTTTCTTATACTCCCAAAACTTCTTGCATCTTTTTCTAATCTTGGATATGACGTAGTTGAAATGGTTCTTGCAGATCTGGACGGTTGGGATAGATATGAAGCCGCAAAATGGTTTACAATGCGCAGATGGCTTGAAGCAAATCCAAATGACGAATTAGCAAAAGAAATTAGGACTAAACTTACATCAGAACCGGAACGCCACGCCGCTTATACACGTGAATATCTTGGCTGGGGTGTATTTGCGCTGATGGCGCGATAATATGTTTGAATATCCGATAATCATCGGAATTTATTATTATTTAGAGAGCATATTAAAAAGATAACTAACTGCGTTTACAAAATTATATTCCAATAACTTGCACAATAACGGGGTGAATATGAAAAAAGTTACAGTAAACGATAAAATGCAGAAGAATTATGTATATTCCCTTTCAGAAGAACCGGGTAAAAATTTTGACAAAAACTTCAAACCGCAGCTAACTCCTAAAGAAATGCTGGAGCTTGGCGTATTCGGCGGCAAATATATGACAGACTGTATGTCGGAATTTCCTGATGACTGGTTTATCAATGCAAAATTATGTTCGGAAAAACATGACCCTGAACTTAATTTTTTCGGAGTAAATGCAAGCCAGCCTTTGTCCGTATGGCGTCAAAAAGGCTGGATACATCCTGATGACCCGAGAGGCTGGTTTCAGTGGTACTGCCGTTATTTTATGGGCAGAAGGCATGAAGATGACGAAAGGCAGATTAAAAGATGGATTGCCATTAAACGCCATATTGTACAGCTAAAAAATAATTGCCATCCCGGCGACTGGAATTGCCGGAGAAGACAAAGACAGGCCGTATTGCATTGGGCCTACGACAGCAGAAAAATATAACCTGTCGTTAAGCATAACCGTCTTTCCTCATTTTTTATTTATCACATAAGCCTGTTATTATGTTTATATTTTGCTTGTTTAAAAGCAAAATATTTTGTAGATTTTGAGTGTGATTTACGAGTTAAATTTTTTATCAAAGGAGAATTGGATGATTGTTTATATTGAAAGATTTATGAATACAGGTGATGTAAAAACAAAAGAGACGTTTTTAAAAACACATAAGTTAAAAACTTAAAGGATAAATCATGAATATAGAGAAGCAAATAAGCAAAAACGATTTAGGCTGGAATTCGTTTTTTGAAGGACATTTTGAACAGTACAAAAATCAAAATTATGCTGCTATGAGAATTATAAGGGAAAACAGAGGCAAATATATTGCCTGCAATGAAAACGGAGAATTTTTATGCGAGATCACCGGCAAATTCCGTTTTGACAATGAAACAAGAGACAAATTTCCGATTGTAGGCGACTGGGTCGTAACTTCCTTAGTGCCTAACGAGCGAAAAGCGATGATTCATTCCGTTATACCGAGAAAAAGCATGTTCAGCCGCAAAGTGTCAGGCGAAACTACAGAAGAACAGCCGATAGCGGCAAACATTGATATCGTCTTTATCATAACTGGATTAGATTCAAATTATAATTTAAGACGTATTGAAAGATTTTTATCAATAGTTACAGAAAGCGGAGCATTACCTGTTATATTTTTAAATAAGTCTGATTTATGCCGTGAATATGAACAGCGCAAAACAGAAGTTGAATCTATTGCAAAAGGCGTTGATATTCACGCAATAAGTGCATATAATGAAGATGATTTAGTAAAGGTAAAGCAGTATATAAAAAAAGGCGAAACTATTGCATTTTTAGGTTCTTCAGGCGTAGGCAAATCTACAATTATTAACGGTTTGCTCAAGTCAGACAAACTGAAAGTCAACGAAGTTAGCGAATTAGGAAGCCGAGGCAGACATACTACTACTTTCCGCGAATTGATACTTTTGCCGGAAGGCGGTATGGTTGTTGATACTCCCGGAATGCGAGAACTGCAGGTTTGGGGTGATGATAAAGGCGTCAATAAAGTTTTTGACGACATCAATGATTTAGCAGCAAACTGCCGCTTCAGAGACTGTACCCACATAAACGAACCGGGCTGCGCCGTGCTTGAAGCGTTAAAAAACGGAATGCTTGACGAAGACCGCTATAAAAGTTTTTTGAAGTTAAAAAAAGAATACGCTTATTTGGCGGCGCGCCAGACTATGAAACCGAACGCCGTTGAAAAAGCACGTTGGAAAACGATTACAAAATCGGTAAAGCAGTTGAAGAAACTTAAATACTAATCCACAAATAAATTGCGCCCTGTTTGATTTTTTAAACAGGGTGCAGTTTAAAATTTTTAAAAGGTAGCAATAAACATGAAAAAAATTAATTCAAAAAAAGAACAAAACGGCTGCGATTCTCAAAAAAAAATAATGGTTTCCCCTTGCGGCGTTGACTGCGGTAGCTGTCTTGCTCATACTGTTAAAGAAGATAACAATATTATTATAGACAAACTTGTAAGTCTCGGAATTAAACGTGAAGATATCCCGTGCAAAGGATGCCGTCCATTGGAAGGCCATTGCCCCACTATTAACGGTGATTGTGAAAATTATGAATGCGCCAAAAATAAAGGAGTTGATTTTTGTTTTGAGTGCGGTGATTTCCCGTGTTCAAAATTAATGCCTGCGGCAGACCGCGCAAACACTTTAGTCCACAATATGAAAATGTTTAATTTATGTTTTATTCAAAAATACGGGCTTGATAAATGGCTGGAAGAAACTCCTAGAATAAAAAAAACGTATTATACCGGTAAAATTACCTACGGGAAAGGTCCTAAATGTGAAGACTGATATACAAGACAGCCACTCAAACACAATCAAAGAATTGATGATTATTCCCGGTATCGGCAAATCCATAGCGGAGGATTTGACCGATATAGGCATATTTTCTGTTTCGGATTTAAAAGGAAAAAATCCTGAAACACTTTATGACAAATCTAATAAATTTACAGGTAAAATTCAGGACAGATGTTTACTTTACGTTTTTCGCTGTGCTGTATATTTTGCAGAAGGCGGACGAGACACCAAAAAACTAAAGTGGTGGAATTGGAAAGACAATAAAAAATAGCCGTTAAATTATAATTTTTATTAGCTATAATTAAGGCATGATTAAAAAACTGCTTTCAACATTATTTTTATTAACCGCCATGTTTTCTTTGTCTTCAGCCGGCGTCATTAAAACAAAGCCTGTTTTTGTTATAGGACAGGACAGCCAGTCAATTGAAGATTATTTTTCATCTTTAAAAGAATCCTCTGCAACAGCAATATCTTATCCAGACGGCATAATGGTTTATACGTCAATCGATTCTTTAAGCGGGCTTGATGAACCTTCCTATAACGGAGCCGGCATTAACTATGCCGACGACATGCTTAAAAAATATCCTGATATCAAAGTTGTACAAATCGGGCTTTATATGAAATATATGCTTGATGAAGTAATAAACGGAACATTTGACCAAAACATCGATAAACTCGGTTTATGGATAAAAAATTCAAAGAAAGACATTTATCTGCGCATAGGATATGAGTGCGATAACACAGAAAACGATTACAATCCTGAAAAATATATTGAAGCATACCGTCATATAACAACCCGCCTAAAAGACAAAGGCATTTCAAATGTTTATTTTGTGTGGCACATAATTGCATGGACTTCCGACAAGAAAAATCAGTACAATCCCGTAATTTATTACCCCGGCGACGATTGCGTTGATATGATTGGGATTTCTTTTTTTGACGTTTCAGCCGTTAAAGAACGGAAAGTCGCAGGCGATATAGCATTGAGTAAAAAGAAACCGTTAATGATTGCGGAAAGCTCCCCTTTTAACAGATACAGCGTTGAAACAAAACTGGCATGGATTAACGCTCTTTTTAAATACGTTAAGGATTACAAAGTTCCGTTTATAAGTTATATCAACGTTAACTGGGACGAACTGCCTATGTTTGAACAGCAAAAATGGGGCGATGCAAGACTTCAGCAAAATAAAAAATTAATTCAGACATGGTCTGATAATATTAAGCGTTTCAAAAAAATAAACTGATTGTTGCCTTAACATAAAATATTGCATATAATCAGTTTGTGTCGTTTATGCACGGAGGTTTTATGAATAATATGCCTTTGCCTGTATTAATACTTTTTATTATTCTGTATCTGATAATACTTATCGGACTTATAAAACCTGTCATATTTGTAAATATGACAATCAAATATTTTAAATTATCGCTGCGGTTTTACGGATTTGAACTCGAAGGAGACATAAAACCTACCGATAAAGCAAATAATATTGCAAGATTAATTAACTTTCTGGCGTTAATAGTTGTTACTTTTGTATTATTTTCATAAAAATTTGCGTCTTGTCAGCATAAATTATCCGAAAGGAGCAAAACATGAGCAAACCAAAAATTATAATCTCAAAAAACGGTCCTTATATCGTTTCCGGCAATGTTCCTCTTATCAAAGAAACAGCTGCTCTCGGAAAGGACGGCGAACCTGAAAAATGGGTTACAACCGAAAAATACCCTAAACAGGCAACTTACGCTTTGTGCAGATGCGGCAAGTCCAAAAATATGCCGTTCTGTGATGGAGCCCACATTCATGCCGGATTTGACGGCACTGAAACTGCAGATATTTACCTGTATGATGAAGAAGCTGATGTCATTGAAGGCCCCGGAATTATTCTTAAAGATGTTTCTTCCTTATGTTCAGGCGGAAGATTCTGTCATCAACAGGGCGGAACATGGCATCTTGCTTACGTATCAGACGATTCGAAATCAAGAAAAGAATTAATACGCCAGGCCTGTAACTGCCCGGCCGGACGTCTTGTGGCATATGATAAAAAAACAGGCAAACCGATTGAAACAAAATATGATCCGCATATTTCAGTTACGGAAGACCCACAAGCCCGTTGCAGCGGACCTTTATGGGTAAAAGGCGGTATTGAAATAGAATCTCATGAAGGTGTAAAATATGAAATAAGAAACCGTGTTGCATTATGCAGATGCGGAAATTCAAACAACAAACCTTTTTGCGACGGAGAACATATAGCAGTAAGATTTAACGACGGAGACGAATCCTTAAAATAAAAAACGGAGAACTAAAATGCCTGTTATCACCGTAAAAATGGCAAAAGGAAGAACTATTAAAACAAAACGCGAATTTGTAAAAGCTGTCACGGATTCGGCCGTAAAAATTCTTGACGTAAAAAGCGAGTGGGTAACGGTTTTATTTGAAGAATTTGAAAGAGAAAACTGGGCGACGGACGGTTTATTACACATTGATAAATTCGGCAAAGGCTGCGGTAAAAAAAATAAATAAAAAAATAATAACAGGGCAAAAAAAATGAACACAAAACAGGTTAATAATTTATGCAGTCTTGAAAAAAAGAATGTGGCTCTATCATCAATCATTGCAGCTATTTTTATAACAACGGCAAAAATAATAGTAGGAGTTATTACGGGCAGTCTCGGAATAATATCGGAAGCTCTGCATTCGGCCCTGGATCTTGTCGCGGCAATCATTACATATTTTGCAGTTCATTTTGCCGATCAGCCTGCCGATCATTCACATCATTACGGACACGGAAAAATAGAAAGTTTATCGGCACTCGTCGAAACCGTACTGCTTGTTGTAACATGCGCATGGATTATTTATGAGGCGGTTAACAGATTAATCACCGGAAATTTTCATCTTGAAGTTACTTTTTGGAGTTATGCAGTTGTAATATTATCTATAGTTGTAGATTTCTCGCGTTCAAGAGCTCTTTTGAAAGTAGCAAAAAAACATAACAGCCAGGCGCTTGAAGCCGACGCTCTTCATTTTTCAACAGATATATGGAGTTCTTTAGTAGTTTTGCTGGGGCTTATCTTCGCGCAAATCGGCTGGCATAAAGCCGATTCAATAGCGGCTCTCGCCGTAGCGGTAATAGTCATCGGAGTATCTTATAAACTAGGCAAAAAAGCAGTCGATACTCTTTTGGATAAAGCGCCTAACGAACTTATCCCTATAATCAAAAATATTTTAAAAGAATTCCCGGAAATATCTTCTTACCACAGTCTTAAAGTAAGACAATCGGGAGCCGATACTTTTATCGAAATATCGATACATTTTTCGCCCAATCTGCATATAAATAAAGCCCATACAATCACCGAGAATATAGAATCTAAAATATGCTCTCACGTAAAGAGATGTTATATACATATACACCAGGAACCTGAAGACGAGAATCATAATTAATTTTAAACGGGTTTTTAAATGTTAAAAGAAATCGTACTTGCGGCAGGCTGTTTTTGGGGAGTCCAGGCAGTTTTTGACAATACTGCAGGCGTTATATCTACGGAAGCCGGCTATACGGGCGGCAATTTAAAAAATCCGACATATGAAGATGTCTGCACTGACAAAACAGGCCATGCCGAAGCAGTTAAAATAATTTACGACGACCAAAAAATAACGGCAGAAGAACTCCTTGATATATTTTTCAGCGCCCATGACCCAACAACAAAAAACAGACAGGGTTTTGATACCGGAACACAATACCGCTCGGCAATTTTTTATACAGATGAAACCCAGTCAAAAGCCGCAAGAGAAAAAATAAATGAATATTCTGTTTTTTTTAAAGACCCTATAGTAACAGAAGTAGTAAAACTTGAAAAATTTTATCCCGCCGAACAGTATCACCAAAAATATTTTAAGAAACAGGGAAGAATATCGTGTCATCCCGAGTTTTTTGACAAAGAAAAATTCTGGAAGAAAAAATTAAGCAAAGAAAGATATAATATTATGCGACAAAAAGGAACTGAAAAACCTTTCAGCGGCAAATATGTAAAATTTGACGAAAAAGGCGTTTACCGCTGCGGAGCCTGCGGACAGCAGCTGTTTGATTCAAATTCAAAATTCAATACGCAATGCGGCTGGCCAGGTTTTGACAAGGCTTTGCCGGATGCCGTTAAAATTCAAAAAGATTACAGCCATTTTATGGTAAGAGACGAAGTTATCTGCTCAAGATGCGGCGGACATCTGGGTCATTTATTTGACGACGGCCCTACTGAAACCGGTAAAAGATTCTGTATAAATTCGCAGGCGGTTGATTTTGAAAAGGAGTAAAAATGAAAGTACATTATTTACAGCATGTGCCGTTTGAAGGGCTTGGAAGCATAGAAAATGAATTAATTTCAAAGGGGCATACTCTCACTAACACAAAATTATTTGAAGAAAAAATAAAAGTTTCAGAAAATGACGTAGACTGGCTCATAGTTATGGGCGGCCCTATGGGTATTTACGACGAACATTTATATCCGTGGCTTAAAGATGAAAAAAAATTTATAAAAAACGTAATTTTGTCAGGCAAAAAAGTTCTCGGTATTTGTCTTGGCGCCCAGCTTATAGCAGACGTTATGAAAGCGAAAGTTTATAAAAACAAACACCGTGAAATAGGCTGGTTTCCTATAACTGCAGCGGCAGAAATTAATAAAACCGTTTTATCCGGCGTGCTGCCTGAAAAATTTGAAGCATTTCACTGGCACGGAGACACTTTTGATATCCCCTATAATGCCGTACCTTTAGGAGAAAGCCAGGCATGCAAAAACCAGGGGTTTATTTTTGACAACAGAGTTTTTGCCTTTCAGTTTCATCTTGAAACTACTTTTGATTCAGCAGCGGCTCTTGCCAAAAACTGCGCAGCCGAACTTGACGGTTCAAAATACGTCCAAACTGAAAAAGAAATATTTAAAGATACTTTGAAATTTGAAAAGATAAATCTGATTATGAGTTCAGTGTTAAATGTTTTCGAAAAAACATATAAATAATATTTTATATTCTAAAAACTTTTGATAAAATAACAGTCATACTTATAAAAGAGGCAGTGAAATGTTAAAATTTTTAATAATAGGTCTCGGCGGCGGACTCGGCGCCATACTGCGATACATGGTAAGCAATCTTGATTACCGTTTTTCAAACGGCGTTTTTCCGGTAGGAACTCTTGCAGTAAACGTGACCGGATCTTTTATAATAGGTTTTTTATGGGTATTTTTTGACCGTTTTGTATTTCCTCCCAATCTAAGGTTATTTTTATTTATAGGCGTTTTGGGCGGATATACAACTTTTTCAAGTTTCAGCATAGAAACTTTCAACCTTATACGGGACGGCGAATACCACATAGCGCTTGCAAACGTAATCCTTTCTTTCTCTCTTGCATTGATTGCTGTATTTACAGGTTTTTTTGTATCAAGAATGCTTTTAAATATCTACAAATAACGGAGGCTCTGAAATGAATTTACCCGAAGCAGGTATGCTGTTGAGAGTATTTATCGGAGAATCTGACGTTTACAAAGGAAAAGCCCTGTACGAACAAATAGTTTTAAAAGCAAGAGAATTAAATCTTGCCGGAGCCACGGTTGTAAGAGGGATTATGGGGTTCGGAGCCGACAGCCGCGTGCATAGCGCAAAATTATTACAGTTATCCGAAGATTTGCCAGTTATAATTGAAATTGTCGACGTTGAAGAAAAATTAAACACTATTATTCCGTTTCTTGATTCTGTTGTTACCGAAGGGCTTATTACGCTTGAAAGAGTCCGCGTAATAAAATACAGACACAGCGATAAAACGTCTCAATAAACAGAGGTCTTATGTCAAAAATTAAAAATATTTATGCAAGAGAGATACTTGATTCAAGAGGAAATCCGACCGTAGAAGCCGAAATAATTCTGGATAACGGGATTTCGGCAACGGCTGCCGTTCCGTCCGGAGCTTCGACTGGTTCAAAAGAAGCGGTTGAACTGCGTGACGGCGACAATAACCGTTTTAACGGGAAAGGCGTTTTAAAAGCCGTTGAAAACATAAACAATATAATTGCTCCGGCAATAACCGGCAAAGATGCTTCACAACAGAAAGAAATAGATTCAATAATGATTAATCTTGACGGGACTGAAAATAAAAGCAGGCTGGGCGCAAATGCCCTATTGGGAGTTTCAATAGCTTGCGTAAAAGCTGCTGCTGCTGACTGCGGAAAAGAAGTATTTGAATATTTATGCGGTGAGCCTGATTTCAGAATACCGGTACCTTTTTTAAACATATTAAACGGCGGAAAACACGCCGACACTAATGTCGATTTTCAGGAATTTATGATTTCTCCGTGCAAAGCTCCTTCTTTTAGAGAAGCTTTAAGATACGCCGTCGAAACTTATCACAGTTTGAAGTCGGTTTTAAAATCAAAAGGACACCTCACTTCAGTCGGAGATGAGGGAGGATTTGCTCCTGAACTTTCGTCAAATGAAGAAGCTATAGAACTCATAATAACAGGCATTGAAAAAGCCGGATTTATACCTGGCAAAGATATATTTATAGCTCTTGACCCTGCTGCAAGCGAATTTTATGAAAACGGATTTTATACTCTTAAAGCAGACAAGAAAAAACTTTCTTCTTTCAAAATGATAAATTATTATAAAAAACTTGCAAGTGCATATCCTATTGTCTCAATTGAAGACGCTCTTTCTGAAAATGACTGGGACGGATGGAAATTATTGACGGAAGATCTTTCATCCGTAATACAGCTTGTCGGAGATGACCTGTTTGTAACAAACAAAAAAATACTTGCGGACGGCATAAAAAAAGGCATAGCCAATTCTGTTTTAATAAAGCTCAATCAGATAGGAACAGTATCCGAAACTCTTGAAACAGTCGAGCTTGCCAAGAAAAGCGGATATTCGTGCATGTTTTCGCACCGTTCCGGAGAAACAGAAGATTCGTTCCTTGCAGATATCGCCGTTGCCTCCGGCTGCGGACAGATAAAAACAGGAGCTCCTGCCAGGTCCGAACGAGTGGCAAAATACAACCGTCTTTTGCGCATTGAAGATAAACTCGGCAAAAAAGCAGTTTTTAATCACGCTAAACTGCTTGCAAAAATATAAAAAGGAAATCAAAAAATATGAAATTAACAGAAAATATACATGCTTTAAAAATACCGTTTAAAATAACTATTTCCCCTACACAGACCGCAGACAGATTTGTTTATGTTTACATAATAACAGGCGAAAAAATAAGTCTCATTGACACAGGCGTCGCCGGAGCAAAAAAAATAATTTTTGATTATATCGAAAGTATCGGAAAAAACCCCAAAGACATTGAAAATATTTTGCTTACGCATTCGCATCCCGATCATATAGGATCTGCAAAATCCATAAAACAGGAGACAGGCTGTAAAGTTTATATACACGGCGCAGAAAAAGACTGGGCGCAGGACGTTAATTTGCAATACAGAGAAAGACCTGTACCGGGTTTTCATGATTTTGTAGAAGGTTCGGTAAAAATTGATTTTTTATTGAATGGCGACGATGAAATAAATCTTGGCGGCAGCCTTTCATTAAAAGTATTTCATACCCCCGGCCATTCGCAGGGTTCTGTATCGTATTTATTAAAACAGGACAATGCTTTATTCTGCGGAGACGCGGTTTTGGTCTTGGGTCAAATGCCTGTTTTTGAAGATTTTGCCGAATGCATGTCATCAGTAAAAAAATTATCTGAAATAAAAGGACTAAAATTACTGCTTTCTTCATGGGACAACCCTTATGAAGAAAAACTTATCGACCCAATATTTAAAAACAGTTTTGATTATATGCAAAAAATAGAAAAAGTTGTAAATTCATTATCATCTGATGACAAAAAAGATCCTATGGAAATTTGCAGAAAAACAATATCTATCTTGAATTTGCCTGCTTTAATGGCAAATCCAGTAACTGCAAGATCTTTTAAATATTTTGTAAAAAATACACTTTGAGAGGTACGAACAATGAAATCTAAAATCATTTTTTTATCGGCATTATTTGCCTTCATGACTCTGGCTGCTCAAAACTCGTACGCTTTAAAAGATGGATGGCAGCTTGAATTGAAAAGACTCGCTTTAAACCTTACAAACACCGAAGTGCAAAATGCGGAAATTTATAAAGCAGCAGGCGTTTCAAATGCAAGACTGACATCAGATTCGCAGACTTTAATTCAGGGCGTATTTAATTTTGCGGCTGATTATTTTACTTCTAAATCTTTCTGGTCAAATACGTTATTTGCCGAGTACGGAAAAACTTATATAAGAGCCGTGGGAAAAGATGAAGTAATAAACGAAAACGCCGACAAAATTTTATTTACGACAGACTACACTTACAGATTATGGAATATTAAAAATTTTCTCGGCGGTTTTGAAGCAGGTCCGTTTGCGAATATAGGATATGAAACGGAATTTAATCCTCAGGATAACGCCTCTTTGAAAAAAATAGTCAGAGCAATGGCCGGAGCAAAACTTTTTGAAGGCAAATATTTAAAAAGCCTCTATCTTTCGGCAGTAGGCGAAGCTGATTACACATACAGTCCCGAAAGCACAAAATCAGCAGTTGAAACCGGTATAAAATTTGAACAGCCTATACGCGAAGGATTAAAAGTTCTTTATTCAGGATACTACAGACATTATCTGAGCGAATCTGAAGAAAAAATCACCGATTTAAAATATGAATTGGAATTTGATGTCCGCCTTGACGTTATGCTTTATAAAAATCTTTCGCTTGCCCCCTTTATAAATTACTATGCGGCCGAAGCGAAACACTTTGATGCAAGAGGACAAAACGTTTATACAGGCATATCCTTATCTTACAGCACATTTTTTAAAAAAGCCGGTGAAAAAGAATGAAATTAACCGTTATTGCCGAAGGTTCAACAAAATGGGATCGTTTTATCAGAAAGTGGGGAATCTCTTACCTGCTTGATTCCGATATAGTGTTTGATACTTTCGGCAGGATAGATTTATTTAACAAAAATCTGTCAAAACTAAAAATAGATGTAAGTAAAATTAAGACTGTCATATTGTCGCATGAACACTGGGACCATATAACTGGATTAAAGCATCTCACGGATGCCAATAAAAAGATAACGATTTATATCCCTGAAGGTTTTAATCCTAAAATTGCCGCAAAAATAAACTCATACGGAGCTGAAGCCATTATAAAAAACAATAAGATAACCCAAATAAAAGAAAATATCTATTTGTCGGACAGTTTATGCTGCTCATATGACGGAAAAACTATTTATGAGCAATCGGTGATTGTCCAAACTGAAAAAGGAATGACGCTTATCTGCGGATGCGCCCATCCTGGCATAGACGTTATAGTTTCAAACATTAACCAATATTTTAATTCCGAAGTAACAACGCTTATAGGCGGATTTCATCTTAACGACAACAGCGATGAACAAAACGAAATAATTATCAACAGCATTAAATATGCCGGAATAAAAAAAATAGCCCCGATGCACTGTACCGGCAAAAAAGCTTCCGAACTGATAAAAAAACATTTTAAAACAGGATTTATTAAATTATCCCAGGGCGATGTCCTGGATATTTAAAACAAACAATAAAAAAAACGCCTCCTTATTAAAAATAAGGGGGCGTTTTTAGTTGATTTATTTTATTTTTTCTTTACGTCAGTTTTTTTATCGTCTTTTGCGGGAACATCTTTTTTTAAACACAAAAACCAGTCTATGCATTTTATGTCTTTATCTTTTGCGCTCATTCTTTCTTTAGCCGTTCCGCATGATCCCGGCGGAGGAACTATGACATCGTCTCCGGGATTCCAATTTGCAGGAGTAGCGACGCCGTCTGCATCAGCTTTTTGAAGAGCAAGTATAATTCTTTTGATTTCGTCAAAATTTCTGCCGGTTGACGACGGATAATAAAGTATACAGCGTATTTTTGCCTTAGGATCTATTATAAAAACCGCTCTTACGGCCTGCGTAGTTGACGAATTAGGCTGTATCATACCGTATTTTTTTGCGACTTCCATTTTTATATCTTCGATAAGCGGGAATTTTACCTCAATCCCTTTCATTTTTTTATATTCAATCCCCTGTATTGTTCGCAGCCATGCGATATGCGAATAAATTGAATCAATAGACAATCCTAGAAGTTCGGTATTGAGCGCATGGAATTCATCCATCATGGAAGCAAACGTCATAAATTCCGTTGTACAAACCGGAGTAAAATCGGCGGGATGAGAAAATAATATTACCCATTTGCCCGTATAATCCAAAGGAAAATTTATTTCACCCTGCGTAGTTTTTGCTTTAAATGAAGGAGCGTCATCACCTATCAAAGGCATTTTTACAGAATCTTCTCCGTAAATAACTGCGCTTGTGCTAAACATAAAACAAACGGCCAGAACCGCTAATACTTTTTTCATACTTTACCTCCTTTTTTATTAAAATGTTTTGTAAATATATTCCGCCAATTTACGAACGTATTTTTCAAAACATTTAACAGAATAGTGTTTTTTTACAATATTAAAATTGTCTTTTGAAATTTTATTCCATTTTCTTTCATTATCGTATAATTCAAATACGGCTTTGGCAAAATCGGAAGGGTTACAATCAACCGCATATTTCTCTGTTCCTTTTATGCCTTCATATCCGTATTTTGTGGAAACAACCGGCGTTTTTGAAGCCATAGCGTCAAGAACTTTCTTTTTTATACCGGCTCCGTATCTCAAAGGACACACAAAAACTCTGTATTTTGAAAGTTCGCCGTTTATGTCTTTTATATTTCCATTTGTTATTATATTTTTATGCAAATTTTTAAAAATACCGGCGCCTTTTCCTAGAATATAAAAACGCATTTCAGGTTTAATTTTTAAAAGTTTTTCAAAAATATTTTCAATAAAATAATTAATGGCGTCTTTATTCGGATTATGCCCGTAAAATCCGAAATAACAAATATCTTTTCTCTTATTGAAATTTACGTTTGTTTCCGAATCGTCTGTGCAAGTCGGAATTAATATGATTTTTTTATCCGGAAAATATTTTTTCAATTCATTTTTCTCGGGTTCGCTTATTGCTATTAAAATATCGGCCTGCTTATAAAGCATCAGTTCTTTTGCCTTATATACCTTGTTGTTTTCTATATCTTTTATTTTAAGCAAAGCCTCCGTTTTTTTAAATCCGATTTCATGCACATCAATAATTGAAGTTTTAACCGCCGACATATAACCGCAAACATCAAAAGGAATATCCCAGTATTTCTCAATAATCAGAGTCTCTATCTTGTCTTTCTTTATAAAATTTGAAAATTTATTTATATCTCTAATTATTTTTACGATCTTAACATTTTTCAATGATTTGATATATTTCGCGGAAGATTTATATTTCAACGGCATAAATGATACATTAAAACTTTTTGCCAATTCCTTGGTAAGCGAAACAACACGCCAGTCTCCGGCGTTAGCGGCGACTTGCGGGGTTGACGGAGAAATGATCAATAGATTTTTTTTCATTTTAAAAAAATTTACCACATTTTTTCAAAATCTTTTTTTTCATATTTTTTGATTTCATCTTTGAAACAGGAATGCTGTTGTCCGGCGAAAAATCTTTCGACTTCCTTTTTATTAAATAATCTGTAAACATATGCAACAGGAACCAGACACAGATAATAAGCCAGAAATATTATTATTTTTGTATTTATTTTTCCCAAAAAACCGGCAAATTTCATCCACCAGGAAGCAATTAAAAATGATAATTTCGGAATGAAAAGACTTATGAAAAGAAAAGCGGCCGCAAGAACGAGAAAAATCTTGGCTTTAAATATTATAAAAACAAGAAGCATTGCCAGCGCAAGCACCGACATTGTTTTTAATTCCTGTTCTTTATTCATTTAAGCCCCGTTTTGCGGCCGTTTTATATATCAGTTCAAACCCGGAATATTCATTCCGCCCATAAATTTCTTTGATTCTTCCGCCATTACTTCCTGCGATTTCTTTACGGCTTCCTGCATTGCCGAAACTAAAAGTTTCTCAACGTCGGAAACTGATTTTTGCATAATATCTTCAGGCAGTTTTATGTTTACTACTTCGCTTTTTGCGTTTATCGTAACTATTATGTTTTTATAGTTAACGTCTATAATTTTTGATTTCAAAGCTTTTTCCATTTCTTTAAGTTTGCTTCTCATTGACATCGCTTCTTTAGCCATCTTGAACAATTCCATTGTAATTCTCCGATTAAAAATTTTTATAATTCTAACAATTTACCCGTATTTTTTCAATTTTGTTCTTCAGATAAACAAATTGCTGTTTGCCTTATCCGACTCTGCTATGTATTTTGCCACACCTGCATATTCTATACCGTCAATAAGCTCCTCTTTTTTTATACCCATTATATCCATTGACATCGTACATGCTATAAATTTTACGCCGTTTTTCAGCGCCTGCTCTATAAGCTCGTTTAAAGAAGTGACATTTTTCTTTTTCATAACATATTTCATCATAATAGTTCCGAGACCGAACATATTAAGTTTAGACAACACTAGTTTGTCTGCGCCTTTAGGCATCATCATTGAAAACATTTTATCAAGAAAAGATTTATCTGTTGAACCTGCTTTCGGTTTTCTTAAAACATTCAAACCCCAGAAAGTAAAGAATAAAGTCACATCTTTGCCGCTTGCTTTTGCTCCGTTTGCTATAATCATTGATGCAATAACCTTGTCTAAATCGTTTGAAAACACGACTATGGTCTGCGCGTTAGACTGACTTACGGGCTTGTCCGGCGCAGATTTTCCCTTTTGTATTACCGCCTTAACGGTTTTTCCGTTATTTTCAACATTTATAAGAGTATTGCCGGTAGTCTGGCACCAGCCTTCTATATCCGAACCAAAACCGCAGTCGGTAGTCGCTATTTCAAGATACTCCCCTTCTTGCATATTTTTTATTGCTGCCGCAAGTTTCATTACAGGGCCCGGACACTGCATACCGCAGGCGTCTATTTTGATAATATTGCCGCCATTTTTTATTTCATCTTTTTTATCGGTTTTATTCATTGTTAAAACTCCGGTTTTGTCTTTTACTGTTTCATCGTAAAGCGTTTTCCCGCCCGCATAAGAATAAATATTGTCAAATCCGTTCTGCATGAGAATCCTTGCCGCTATATAACTTGTAAAGCCTTTTATGCAGAATAAAATCACTTTTTTATTTTTCGGTATTTCGCACAGCCTTTCTCTCAGCTGAGCAGCGGGAATACTGACTGCTCCTTCAATACTTTTAATTTCAAAAGATTCGGCCGGTCTTACGTCTATAAGATATGCGTCTTTTAAATCTTCGTAAAAAGCAGGTTTTACAAAACCTTTAAGAATATTATCGGCAGCCATTCCCAAAATATTGATCGGATCTTTTGCGCTTGAATAAGGAGGCGCATAACATAACTCGCTGTCTGTAAGCTCCTGTACTTTTCCGCCGTTTCTCATTACGGAAGCTATAACGTCTATTCTTTTATCAACGCCTTCGGCTCCGGCGCCCTGGGCACCAAATATTTTACCGCCGTTATCAAATATGAGTTTTAAAACCAACGGCGCGGCGTCCGGATAATAACCGGCATGAGAATTCCCCCATATTAAAACTTTTTTATAATCAATTTTATTCTGTTTAAGATATTTTTCATTTTTACCTGTTGATGCTATAGTCTTATTAAACACTTTTACTATCGCCGTACCCTGACTGTCTTTATAAACCGACTTCAAACCTGCAATGTTGTCTGCTATTATTCTCCCTTGTCTGTTTGCTGGACCCGCAAGAGGAATAAGCGCAGGTTTTTTAGCAACGAAATCAACAACTTCAACGCTGTCTCCGCAGGCATAAATATTATCGTCTGACGTTTTCATTGACGAATCTGTCTTTACGGCTCCGTTTATGCCGAGTTCAAGTCCGCACTCTTTTGCAAGCTGAGTTTCCGGTTTTACGCCTATGGCAAGAACTGCCATATCATAAGATATTTTTCTTCCCGAATTTAATTCAATTTCATTTTCATAAAAAGATTTTACTCCGTCGCCCAATATAAGAGAACATCCGTGCATTCTCATCTCATTCTGTGCAAAACAGACTATATCTTCGTCAACGGAAGCAAGAATCTGCGGAAGCATCTCTATAAGAGACGTATCTATGCCCGCTTCTATAAAATTTTCAGCCATTTCAACGCCGATAAATCCGCCGCCTATAACGGCCGCTTTTTTTACATTGTTTGACGATATGTAATTTTTTATTTTATCAGCGTCCGACAATGTTCTTACGGTAAATATTTTAGGATTATCTATCCCCTTTATGGGAGGTTTTAGTGCGGATGCTCCCGTAGCAAGAACAAGTTTATCATAAGCAATTTCGGTCCCGTCTGAAACTTTAACTTTTTTATTTTTTCTGTCTATGGACACAACTTTTGAATTGAGTTTTACTTCAACGTTTAAGAGATTTTTAAACGTCTGAGGATTTGAGACAAGTATTCTTTCTCTTTCGCTTATAACTCCTGAACAGTAATAAGGAAGTCCGCAGTTTGCTATTGAAATTTCATCCGTAGCTTCTAAAATTAGGATTTCAGCTTTTTCGTCAAGTCTTCTTAATCTTGCCGCGCAGCTTGCGCCGCCTGCTCCGCCGCCTATTATTACCGTTTTCATAGGGCGCACCACACCTCATTTAAATAATTTTAAAGCAAAAAAACCGCCTATAAGAAGCACCATAAATACGACCGTTAAAAGATTAAAATATTTTTCTATAAAAGTTTGTATTTTTTCGCCGTATATCCTTATAAGACCCGCGACAAGAAAAAATCTTGCCGATCTCCCTATGGCAGAACCTAAAAAAAGAGAAAACAACGAAATTTTAAACAGACCTGCCGTAATTGTTATAGCTTTAAAAGGAATCGGAGTAAAAGCGGCCGTGAAAACCGTTATAAAAGCATGTGCTTCATATTTAGCTCTTAAAACTTCAACGACATGATGCATATTATACATTTCAACTATTTTTTTGCCTATAAGTTCAAAAAGTTCATAACCTATGTAATAACCGAGCATTGCTCCCAAAACCGACGCGATTGAACAGATGAGAGCCGTTCTGAACCATTTTTTTCTGTCTGAAATTACCATCGGTATCAGCAAAACGTCAGGCGGAACAGGGAAAAAAGAACTTTCGGCAAATGAAATGCAGAAAAGAGCGTATTCGGCGTATTTTGTTTTTGCCCAGTGGATAGTCCAGTCGTACATTTTTCTTGAAAGCTTAAAAGGATAATCAAATAATTTTCTCATAATGTTCCCGTAAAGTAATAAAATAAAAGCAGCGCCAATCCGAAAATTATTCTGTAATAAGCGAATATTTTAAAGTCATGCGAGGATATAAATTTCATAAACCATTTTATAACTATAACCGAAGACAAAAAAGCGGCTGCAAATCCGACTATTATAACAGAAGCAGCATGCATATTTACAACTTCCGAATTCTTATATAAATCATAAAAAGTCGCGGCAAACATTATAGGTATTGCAAGAAAAAATGAAAATTCGGCTGCGGCTTTTCTTGAAAGGCCGGAACATACTCCGCCCATTATGGTTGATGCCGATCTTGAGACGCCAGGTATAAGAGAAAGTATCTGGGAAAGACCTACTATAAGCGCTGATTTTTTACTTATATCAAGCGCTTCGCCGGTCGTTTCTTTTATATTTAATTTTTCAATTATTACAATTATTATACCGCCGATAACCAAAGCCGCAGCGACAGTTACGGGATTAAAAAGATATTGTTTGATTATATCGTGAAAGAAAAAACCTACTACAGAAGCTGGTATAAAAGCGATTAAAAGACTAATGCCAAATGAGAAAAAATTCTTATTAGAAAAAAATCCAAAAACAATATTTATTATTTTTTCTCTGTAAAGCCATACTACGGCAAGAATAGCCCCGAGCTGTATTACGACTTCAAAAAGTTTTGCAAAGTTATTGTCAAATTTAAGAACATCGGACACAACTATAAGATGCCCTGTTGAAGAAACAGGAATAAATTCCGTAAGTCCTTCAACAATTCCCAAAATTACGGCTTTACAAAAAAGAATCATTTCCATTTTTATTACCAGCGCAGTTTCGGATTTCTTGCGGCTTCAACTTCGTTAAGCCTTGAAACAGGCGTTTTTGAAGGAGCATTTTTAACAAGCTCCGGATTATTTTTTGATTCGTCTATTATGCCGGACAAAACCTTTATAAACTCGTCAAGAGTCTGTTTAGACTCTGTTTCTGTAGGTTCTATCATCATAGCCTCTTCAACTATAAGAGGAAAATATATCGTAGGAGCGTAATATCCGTAATCAAGAAGCCTTTTAGCAACATCAAGAGTCCTTACTCCGTCACCCAGACTTCCTTTTGAAGAAAGAACAAATTCATGCGTACAGACGTTCCCCGCAGGAATAGCAACTTTATCTTTCAAAAGATTAAGCACGTAATTTGCGTTTATATTGGCCTGAACGGACGCTTCTTTCAAACCGTTTCCGCCGATTGATTTAATATAGACCAAAGCTTTTAACAATACCGGAAAATTTCCGTAAAAAGCTTTCATTCGCCCGACTGACGTCTTTTTATTTTTATAATTTAATTTAAATATTCCGTTTTCGTTTACAACGGTCGGAACAGGCAAAAAATCTTTAAGAAAAGATTTTACGCCGACAGGCCCGGAACCGGGACCGCCTCCGCCGTGCGGAGTTGAAAAAGTTTTATGCAGATTTATATGCATAACGTCAAAACCCATATCGCCCGGCCTTGCTATGCCCATAACAGCGTTAAGATTTGCGCCGTCATAATACAAAAGAGAACCGTTTGCATGCATAATTTCGGCGATTTCAGGAATATGTTTCTCAAAAACTCCTAAAGTATTCGGATTTGTCATCATGATACAGGCGACTTCGGACGTTAAAATTTCTTTTAATTTATCCGGCGACAAAGTTCCGTCATGTTCGGATTTTAGAGATATAACTTCAAAACCAGAAAGATTTGCCGATGCAGGATTTGTTCCGTGCGCGGAATCGGGAACTATTATTTTTGTTCTTTTTTCTTTTCTGCTTTTAAAATAGTCAGCTATTATCAAAAGGCCTGTATGCTCGCCGTGAGCGCCTGCGGCCGGCTGCAGCGTAAAATTATTCATGCCTGAAATTTCGCATAAAGCTTTTTCAAGTTCAAACATTATTTCAAGGCTTCCCTGAACCGTACTTTCAGGCTGCAGAGGATGTACTTCGGCAAATTTTGCGCATGAAGCTATTTTTTCATTTATAACCGGATTATATTTCATCGTGCAAGAGCCCAGCGGATAAAAAGTTGTACTTAAAGCATAATTTTTTCTTGAAAGCGCCGTGTAGTGTCTTATGACCGTGCCTTCGGCAAGATCCGGAATATTCGGATTATTTTTTCTTTTATATTTATCATCAACAGCAATATCACGTTCAACATCGCAGTCAAATATTGCACATTCTCTGTCTGAATTTATTTCATTTAAAATTTTATTCATTTTTGTCCTCTGGCTTATTTCACTTTAGATATTATTTCAACAAGGGCGTCTATCTCGTTTTTTGTTCTTTTTTCTGTTACCGCAAACATCAGGCAGTCCTTATATTTTTTACCGCAGAACGCAAGGGAAAGCGGTCCGATTATGCCTTTTTTAAGAAGTTCTTTCTCTATTTTCTTTATATTTTTTGTCGTCTTAAACACAAACTCGTTAAAGAAAATTCCGTTTTCAAATAAAGGCGAAAAACCTTCGATATTTTTTATTTTGTTAAAAGCGTATCTTGCTTTTGAAATATTAGTTTCGGCAAGTTCTTTTAAGCCGCTTTTGCCAAGAACCGCCGTGTATGCGCAGGCTGCAAGCGCGTTAAGAGCTGAATTTGTGCATATATTTGATGTGGCTTTTTCTCTTCTGATGTGCTGTTCTCTTGACTGAAGCGTCAAAACAAAACCCGTCCGTCCGTTTTTATCGGTAGTTTTTCCGACAACTCTGCCGGGCATTTTCCATTCAAGAGATTTTTTAACGGCCATAAATCCAAACGTGGAACCGCCTAAATGCATTTTATTGCCGAGAGGCTGTCCTTCTCCGACGGCAATATCGGCTCCATATTCTCCTGGCGTTTTAAATAAACCAAGTGTAACCGGATTTACAACTGCCGCAAAAAGAGCATTTTTTGATTTTGCAATATCGGATAAAGACTGCATATCTTCAACAACTCCGAAGAAATTCGGAGACTGAACCATGACGCATGCAGTATCGGCATCCGTTTTATTCTGCAAATCGGAAATACTAACGATTCCTGTTTTCTCATCGGATTCAATTTTTATAATTTTAACGTTTTGTTTTTTGAGATAAGTTTCAATAACTTCTATATACTGAGGATTCAGTGTTTCCGCCACGGCTATTTTATTTTTTCTTGATGTTCTTACAGCAAGAAGCGCCGCTTCAGCCGCCGCAGTTGCGCCGTCGTACATTGAAGCGTTTGAAGTATCAAGCCCTGTTAATTCGCATATCATGCTCTGGTATTCAAAAATCGCCTGAAGAGTTCCCTGGCTTGCTTCGGCCTGATACGGAGTATATGCCGTCCAGAAATCTGACCTGCCGGTGATTTCATCCACGGCAGCAGGAACAAAATGGTCATATATGCCTGCCCCTCTGAAACATACAGCCGAGCTTATATTTTTCAAACCGTATTCTTTAAATAATTCCAAAACTTTAAGTTCGCTTATGCCGTCCGAGAGATTAATTTTTGACGCTCTTACTTTTTCGGGGATCTGTTTGGAAAAAAGTTCATCTTCATTTTTTACGCCTATAACTTCAAGCATCTTCTGTTTATCTTGTTTACTTACCGGTATATAATTCATTTTTTTGCCTTATTTAATTGAATTTTCGTAATCCTGCGACGACATAAGATCTTTCAAATCATTTTCGCTTTCAAGCTCTATCGCGAAGAAAAATCCTTTCTCGTAAGGTGACTGGTTTATAAGTTCGGGACTTGATAAAACGGCATCGTTGATTTCAACAACAGTCCCGGAAACAGGACTGTATATATCAAAAGCCGATTTGACCGATTCAACTACCGCGCAAGGCTGGTTTTTTTTAAATTTTTTACCGACTTCCGGAAGTTCTACATGCACGATATCGGTTATTTCATGCTGGGCATGATCGGTAATACCGACGTATATTTTGTTTCCTTCTTTTTTTGCCCATTCATGCGTTTTTGCATAAAGCAGATTACTTGGAATGTTCATTTCTTTTCTCCGTTATTTCCTATTTTTTTTATTTGAGATGTTTTAAACACTTTTGATGTTCCTTCTTCAAGAAAAACAGTAACCGTTTCTTTTATGCAGTTGATTGAATTGAGTTTGCCTTTACCGGATGGCGTGCTTACAATAGAACCGACTTCAGGCAGAGACTGTTTCATTTTTGCATACAATTCATGTTCGTAAGCAAGACAGCACATAAGTCTTCCGCACAGTCCTGATAGTTTTACTGTATTTAACGACAGGTCCTGGTCTTTTGCCATATCAATAGTCACTGAATTAAAATCTTTAAGAAAAACTTTGCAGCAAAGCTGCTGTCCGCAGGTTCCTATTCCGCCTATAATTTTTGATTCGTCTCTTACACCTATCTGAACCATCTGTATTCTTGTTTTTAAAGCATGGCCCAAAACTTTTATAAATTCTCTGAAATCAACTCTTGTTTCTGAAGTATAATAAATAAAAAGTTTAGTTCTGTCGAAAGTGTAATTTACGCTTGTGAGTTTCATATCAAGCTTCATTTCCGATATTTTCTCATAAACTTTATCCCAAGCCTGATCATTTTTATGTTCGTTATTTTCGAGCCTTTTAATATCATGCTCATTTGCCTTTCTTATTACGGTTCCAAATTTCATATCTTCAGGCTGCGCCATTTCTTTTTCTTTTTCACAGATAAAACCGAATTCCACGCCATGTTCAGTTTCAACGACAACGGTTTCATTTAACTCAAGAGTCAAATGTTTAGGCTGGGCATATATCTTTTCTTTAATCTTTCTTACTATTACTCCGACTACTCTTGGCATTGATATCTCCGTTTAAATCTTTTTTGAATTTATATATAAGAATAAATTATCAAGAACAGCGTTCGGGTTCGCATTCCGTGTTAAGTATATCTTATGTTCCGACAATTTTTCAATTATATCCGCGTATTTTTCAGGTTCTTTTCTGAAACTCTTCATCGCATTTTCCGTTATAACGTCTAAAACCTCGGCTGCCGTTTCCCTGTCTCTGGAAATCTGTCTGCTTTTTTCAAGTATATCAGCCGCCGGCATCTTTTTGCTTATAAGGTCTTTCCACAACCCTGCATATTCATTCTGCGTATTAAGCATCAAAATTTCGGCTTTGCCTATGGACCCTTCGGCGTCATCAGCTATTTTTGAAGCGTTTTCGGCGCTTAAAGAATGATTCTCAACCAGATATTTTACAATTTCATTTTTAGGCAAAGGCTGAAAATAAACAGTCTGAGTTCTTGAAAGTATAGTCACCGGAATTGTTTCCCTGTGCCTTGCTATCAGTATTATAACGGTATTTTCAGGGGGTTCCTCAAGAGTTTTCAAAAGACTGTTAAAAGCGTCCATCGTAAGCTTTTCAGCCGGCTCTATTATAAATATTTTCCATTTGCCTTCTGAAGATTTCATGTAAACGTATTTCTGCATATATCTTATAAGATTTATGCCGAGCTTCGTTTTTGTTTTTTCGCCTTCTTCGTCCGGCAATTCTTCCTGTTTTGCAAAATTTATCATATGAAGATCCGGATAAGAATCTTTATTTATCATTTCACATGCAGCACAGTGATTACATGCTCCGGAGTCTGTCTTTGAATAATCGTTTATGGTACAGTTCAGAATCTTTGCAAATTCGACAGCCGTTCTTCTTTTGCCTATACCGTCTTCTCCTATGAAAAGATAAGCATGCGGTATCTTATTATTCTTTATTTGTTCCGTTATTATTTTTTTTGCCTTAATCTGCGCAATAATATTTTTAAACATTATTTCTTTCCGGATAAAAATTTATCCATTTCCGTGTTTATAAGCTTCTGAGTTGATTCTATAGTATCCGTTATTTCTATTTTCTTTATTCTGTCCGGATATTTTTCAGACAACTCAAGAAACCCGTTTCTTACAGCATTATGAAAGCCGATATCTTCCCTCTCTATTCTGTCACCGTTATCAAAGCACTTTTTTGCTCTGGCTCTTGCTATTCCAACGGCAGGATCTACGTCAAGATAGAAAGTAAGATCAGGTTTTAATCCGGAAGTCGCTATATTGTTTAATTCTTCGATCGTTTCTATATCTATTCTGCGGGCATAGCCCTGATAAGCAACTGTAGAATCCGTAAATCTGTCACAAATAACGACAAACCCGTTTTTTAAATTAGGACAAATAATATCTTCCATATGCTGCACCCGCGCCGCTTCATAAAGCATAAGTTCGCATAAAGGAGAAATTTTAAGCTTGGGATTCAAAAGAATATTTCTGACCTGTTCGGCAACAACGCTGCCGCCCGGCTCTCTTGTAAGAATTACTTTAAATCCCTTATTTTCCAGATATTTTTTTAAAAGTACGGATTGCGTTGATTTACCGCAGCCTTCACAACCTTCAACAGTTATAAAAAAAACGTCCGGCCTCATAGTTACCATAGAAGAGAATTTTATAAAAAAAAAGGTAGAGTGTCAAAGAAACAAGATGAGATTTAAGCGGCTGCAAGAAATGCTTTTGTTTTATTTATTACATCGCTTTGATCAACGGCAAGTTTCGTTATGTCTATTTCAATATCGTTAGCTTCGGCAAACGGAATAAGAAATATCAATGTATTTACCGCGCGGGCATCAGGTTCTGTGTTAGAAAAAGCTCTCTGTGTGAGCATTCCTATATTGTTTTTAAGATATTCCGCCAGATTCTTTTCTTTTTCATAAGAATTCGGAACTCCGGCAAGCCTTATAACTTCCGCATCCATATCATCACCGGTATCGTTGCCGATATCAAACATCATTATTTTTAAGGCTTTTGCCATAATATCTTCATACTCGCGGTTTTTAAGGCCCGTGGTTTTGCCTTCAATGGCAAGCTGCTTTGCGGCCGCTATTCTGAAAATTATCAAATCAATAAAGACAGAATCGGCACCGCCGTCCGATAAAGCGTTAACGTCAAAAAATCTTTTCAAACCGGCGTTATTCGTCCCAAGCAAAGCCGTTATTTCAGAGTATAATTTTGCTTTAAGTTCTTCCCCGTCAGATAAATTTACATAAGTTCCGTACAGTTTTTTTATACGGTCAAACGTCTCATCGTCAAAACTTTCGGAAAGTTCTTTTACGCTAAAAGTTTTAGCAATTTTTCCCGCCGAATATTTTGATTTAGCGGCAGATATCGCATTTATCAAACGGCCCGCCGAAAAAATTTCTCTTAACATACCGGACAAAAGGGTATCCTGTTCCGAATCAACGGCTTTCTTAATAAGGCTGTTTTTAAATATAATCGGCTGTTTTGAAACATTTGCTTCCATAAAAGAAATTATTTTTTGAACGCTGTCACAATCTGATGCAAATGCGGCTTGGGAAGAATCTTTTGTAAAATTATCAGTAATAAAATATCCGCCGTTTATATTTTCAACAAAACCGTACAGCAAAGAACTACCGGATATATCCGCTTTTTGCAATTCGGATGAAATAAAAACATAAACAGAAATATTTTTTGATTTTGCCTGCGACAGTATTTCATTGAATTTTTCAAGTCCCATATCCGACACAAGCTGTCTGTAAACTTCATAATCCAGAATAAGCTGGCAGCTTACGTTTTTCTGGGATTCAATGATGCTTATAAAATTATTTATTCTGTCTTTTTTATCTGCCGATACGTTAAAATCGTCTATGTATCTGAAGACGCTTTCTCTGACTGCAAATCCGTATCTTGCGGCTGAATCAATATATGAAACAGCAAGTTCTCTAACTCTGGAAGGTTCTAATTTATTCAGCGTAATTTCAGGAATTCCGGCATTGTTGTATTTCAATGCGTCCAAACCGCCCTTTGAAATTTTTAATTCCTGAATATCAATATTTTTAGTCTTTATTCTTTTCCCGTAAGCTTTATTCAGACAAAAAGACACATGTTTTTTTATAAAGGAGCTTTTTTGCACCGAGGCGACGATATCGTTGTAACTGCAGCCTTCGGCGTAAAGATACAATACATTTTTAACTACGGCGTAATAAAGAGGTTGGGCATTGATTTTAATGCCTGCCGGTTTTAAATTCAGTTTTTTTGCTGAATTTCCTGTTAAAATACCTTCTATCACAAAAACAGGAGCAAATACGACGCCGTTTGATATTTCAGGCTTTGAATTATTATAAAAAATATTATCTGCAAATATTTTTTCATATATAACAGCAGTTTTTTGTTTACCTGCGTCTTTTGAAAAAACGGCATCAATTAAATCTTTAAAAAATCCCATCAATCCGATAAATGCGTAATTAGCGTCTGTTTTGTTTTTTGTCTTTACTTCAGGCATGCCGCCGAAAAAATCATTTACGGTTATTGCATCGGAAAAAGACTTTTCAACTTTTATCTGTGCGGCTGAAACATCGTACATCTGATTATGATGAATATATATGCTGTAAGGATGCATTACTTCTTTAGTAACGGCTTCCTGCTCCTGTTGCGGAGTAGGATTATTCAATTGGCAGATAAGGTCAAAACCGCCTTCTGCTTTCTGCCATATAAGCCAGTTTTTAAGATCAGTCATGTTGGTATGATCAAGAATGACATAACGTACGTTAAATCCGCTCATATCAACTGCAACTTCTTTATTTTCAACGATATCGGCACCTGTAAAAGAAGACGCTATTTCGGCTGTTGTTTTGTTGTTATCGGTACCGTAAAAATCAAGCTTCCAGTCATTTGGATTTTCGTTAAGGTCAATGAGTGTTTTTCTTAAAAACCATGCAAAAGTTCTCAGTTCTTCTCCCGTAGCTGAACCGCATGACCAGAATCTGAAAGTTCTGTCTCTTTTTGAAATTTTATCTTTCAATATATTGATGACAAAACCGTATTGACCATCCGGAGCGTATTTAAAAAGAGGGGCATAAACAGTGCCGCGTATATCTCTTTTAAAAAACTGGGTATAATAATGCAAATTTCCCTGCAAGTCTGTAGGAAGATATTCAGATATAAGCCCTTTTATCAAAGTATACGCCTCTTCTTTTGATATATCGTTTGACATAAAAACAGTTTCAGTTTTTCCGAAAAGACCGTGCTTATATGAAGCGTCAAAACCGTTTTCCGATTCTCTGAAAACAACTTTGTTAAACCTTTCAAAAAAAGCTCCCTCTTTTTTAAATTCTGAAACAATATAATCAAAATGTTTGTATTTAACCGGTTTATCTTTTCTGCCTTTTATTCCGGCAAAGAACATCCCTATAAATCCGTAAGGAAACATAGCGGCCGCTGCCGGTTGAGAAGACACAGCAGTCGGTGAAGATACGGGCGTTTCGGTTTGAATCTGCGCAGGCATAAGACTGTCTGTTATTTCTTTTATTTTCTCATCTCTTTGATTTTCTGAAATAGTTCCCGAAGATATCTGGCTGTCTGCCACTTTTGCCGCAAATATTTCAACAACTTCTTTCATAGTCTTTTGAATATTTTCCGCCGGTTTTTCGCCTCTTGCCTGTAAAAATTCTATAATAGCGTCCTGCAAAAGATTCAATGATTCAACTCCTACTTTATTTCTTACCTCTTCAATTACGACGTATGCCACGGTATAATCATCGGCATCATCGGTCAAATCGGTTATTTTTTTATTTCCGGTATACCGCATTATAACCGAAATTTTTTCCTCTATCTGAGCAGCTTCAAGCTCGGAATATAATTCGGAAATTTTATATCCTTCCGTATTTTCGTGTATGCCGAGAATATTTAAAAATCTTATATGAGCTACTTCGTGGGCAGCGACAAATATAGGGCTTACCGTTCCGTCGCCGCTTATAACATAAGCAAGTCCGGCGTTTGATATCTGCGGTCCACCGGGCCTTACGACTCTTGCGTCATGCAGTATGGACGAATAGTCTTCGCCTGCTCCCGTAATAAAATTCATCATCCCGCACATCGCCTGCCACTGGAAACTGTTATTTATATCTGCAAGACTTAAAGGATCTCTTAAAATATATTTTCCGTCAAGATATTTAAGGATTTCATCTTTATTAAAAAATGCGTCGGCAGAAGCATGGTCTTTTGCGTTTAAAAGCATAAAAGCGTAAAAACGGTAATGCATATCTTTCTGCCCGTTGATTATTTTTGTCAAAGCTTCGGAATCATCTCTTAAAGACAAAATTTCAAGATACGAAATTTCATCAGAGCTATATGCCGTAGAAAGCATTTTATTTAAATCTTTATTTTTCTGTATTTCGGCAAGATTATCCGATATCATCTCGTCTAAATCCTGAACAACGTCTTTCCAAACATACAGTGAAAAACCCGCGTCTATTGACGGAGTCAAAACGCTGTCCGTTGATGTTATTTCAGATCTTATGTATAAAAGACTCTCCGAAAATTTTTCGTAAGAAGAATGGTCTATATTTGAAACAAAGAAATCGCGTAAAGTATTTATTTCAGCTTTTTCCTGAGCCGTTAAATGCTTATTTTTAAGATAACTTGAAAATATTATGTTAAATCTGTCCGACTGTATATTAATAATTTCCTGCTGCACCTGTACATACTGCGCATTAGTTTGCTGAAAATAATTATTGACAAGCATTGTCCCGGCGGCAAGGGCTGCAATTATAAGAACCGCCGCTATAATCTGAGACGTCTTGATTTTTGCGCCGTTTATATAGGCTTTTATAAGACCTGAGTTATAAGATTTATGAATTACGGACGATAAAAACTGACCGGCTATAATCAAAACCGGAATCATAACAGGAAACGCATACAACCCTATAAGAACAGGTATTACCGAAGCAATGGTAAAAACAGAACCGTATACTCCTATTTCGGATTTTGTATTTTTATCAGTCGCCAGTCCGTGCGACTTTGTAAATATTATCCCTCTTGTAACTGAATAAATAACTGCCGATATCGCAACTATCGGAAAAACGCCGCTTAATATTCCGAATGCCGCTCCTGCAATAACTGCCAGCGATGCCAAAGCGTCAAAAACAAATAACGCCGCAGGTTTTTCGGTTAAACTTATGCTTTGTTCAAAAATTTCTTTGTCCGCTATTGATTTTATTCCGTGTTTCTTTATAAACGAAGCAATAAACGACGAAAACGGAAGATTGTATATCCATTCCCACTTATGAGCCGAGTCTTTATATTGACTTCCTAAAATTGAGGCAGGATTTTTATCCGGTCTTGCAATTTCATCTATAACTGCTATTCTTTTCTGTCTTGCCGATTCTGAGACGTTTCCTGACTTTATCTCATTGTCAACATATTTTTCAACAGCTGAGGCAGAAACTGCTCCGACAGACATAAATTCTTTCAAAAGTTCAATATTACATCTTTTATCCGTCATATTTACCGGGTCTGAAAAATCTCCGGTTATTTCGGAAATAAAAAATAAAATTGCTGTTATGTAAGTATATTGTGTTTTATTTATGTTGCTTCTAAGCAATTCTTTCAAATCTTTTCTTAAAGGATTTATAAAAAGCTGTGTATCAGCGGCTCTGTCTTTCAGTATCTGCAGGTGCATAGGAAGAATTTCATGAAGCAGTTGCAAAGAATCAGGCGTAGCTTTTATTCTTTCAACAAACATCTCTTCAAGTTCTTCAAGAAGCCCCGGCGTTTTGTCATGTTTTTTTATTGTTTCTATAACAACAAGTTCTTCTGATTTTTCTTTAATTTCCTCCGGCAGTGTTTCATATAAATATTCCTGAAATAATGAAGGAAGCCTTGCTATTACGGCTAAATCTATCCCTTTGATCTCAGTAATGCCTAATTTTTCAATGTGGCGCAATTTAAATTCCAGCCCGCCGTTTGACAAATCAAGCACCGGATATTTTTCAAATAATGCGTTTATTCCAAAACTATTTATTTTATTTGCCGTCGGTTGAAATTGATTTATATTAACATCTTCGGAAGAGCGCATTTGCCCGTTATGATTCAACAAAACTATTTTTCTGTCGCCTACGGCAATTTCGGTTTTTTCTTCCGTATATTTCAGCGTAATTTCATCTTTTACAAGATATTTCATGCTTTCTATAATTTTTTCTATATTTTCTTTTGAATATTCCTTATTTAAATAATTTATTCCCGATACGATTCCCCATTTAAACTGTGTAAACCAGGATGAACATGAAGCAACGGTAAAACTCAGGGCATTTGTATCTATGGCGGCTTCTTCTTTAATAATTTCTTTATAAGTATTTTCAGATTTTTCTATATCGCCCTTAACATTAGGCGTAACTGTTATATAACTGATTTTTCTATCGTTTAAAAGCTGAGATATTCCTTTTGTATGATAGCCGCCGGCAACAATAACTATTACGTCTTTTGCTCCGTCAAACATGTTTTTATTTACATCGTTATTTTTATACTTAATTTCTCTTCCGGCAAGAACATTATTGATAAAAATGCCGTTTCTGTAATTATTCACGGAATAATAAGCATCCAGCATATCAAAATCAGCCTTTAAATCGGCCAGCCTGTCAATTACGGCATATTTCGAATATATTTCCCTGAATTTATTAAATTTAGCTGAAAAATATTCATATTCGTTTGCCGTTAAAGAATTTGTCAGATATTTTTTAAAATTATCGTAAAAATCAGCCAAAAAAGATACTTCGTATTCGGTATTATTTTTAGAGAAAGCCTGTCTTAAATTATTCAGCAATACCCTTTCTTCATTAATAAGTTCTACGGGATTTATCGACTCGGACAAAATACTGACGTTTGCATAAACATATAAAACAGGATATTTTTTTGCCAAATCAATTTTATAAGCGCCGGCCAGCGATTGTATATGTCCGACAAGCTTGCTTACGTCTGAAAATCCGTCCGTATTTTTTACTATTTCGCTGTATTCGCCATAGGACATGCGTGATTTAATATCGCTTAAAAATAAATTTATTTCATGCGACAGTTTTTTTCTGTTTATTTTTGCCAGATCTATATTTATATATTTATTTATATTCGGAAATCCTGCTAAATCAACCGGCATCATATTTCTATAATCTTTCGGATTTTTATTAATTTCTTTTGCCGTTTTTAAAAGTAATTTATAAAATTTTGCCGTATCAATAACACCGTCATTATAGCGGGCAACTATCTTATTCAATCTCAAATTTTTATTTGACGCCTGCGAAGCATTGATAAAATCTATGTCCGCTTTAATCTTTTGAAGCCTGACATTATAAAAATCCTGCCTTTCAATTATCGCCGAAAGAGCTTTTAAATTATTTTTATGTATATACTCGTCTTCCAATCCTTTTAAAACGTTATTACGTCCGGTTTTGTATGCAAAATATTCCGATCCAGTCAGCCTTCCGTCGGCAAGAAGCGATTCGGCAAGATTATTTCTGTCTTTTAAATCCGGTATTTTATAAAGCCATGAAATATCAACATCACCGTAGCCGCCTTCAATAAACACCTGTTTAATTTTATATTGTTTATCTATTGAGTCCAGAATATTTTTTATATTCAACTGTACTGACGGATTTGAATGTAAATCCTGTATATTTACGACAAGCAGGTCGCTGTTGTTGTCAACTGTTTCCGTAATTTTGCCGAAATCTTTTAAAAACAATCCTGCAGACTCGCTAACGGCAGAAGATTTATACTGTAAAACAGAAGCCGGCAGATCTGCCGCTAATACAGAGAACAAAAAGCATGTAAGAGTAATCAAAGATATTGTTTTTCTGCCAAAAATAAAAGAAAGCATATATGAAGCATATGCTTTCTTAAAATATTTCAACATATAAACTGCAGACCAAAAAACACGCAATAATCCCAAATATCTAAGTAAAAAAATACAAATAAAAAACAATACAAACGCGGCAATTAAAGGGACCTTAGTTGTTGTATAATTGACCGGTAAAAACTTTGCCGATAACACAACCGTATTTGGCGTTAACAACGCCGTTTCAGCGCCTACAAACTGCTTTTGCAAATCAATAAAAGACATTTCAGTATTGTTTTGCGTTTTTAAACTCAACACATCCTTAACTACAATATCACAAACGTTTATTACATTATATTTTGTCTTTTGGTATAGTTCATACTGAACTTTAAAAACATCCGAAATACCGCAAAAAATATCATTCGCATTTATTTTTTGTTCAAAAAAAAATGAAATATTTATTGAAGAAAAAAACAATACAATTGTTAATGTTAATACTGAAATCTTTTTCATACGCGTATTTGAGTATAATACATTTTTTTAAATTATTAAACTATTTATTGAAATTTCACACTTTTTTCACACAAAAAACATTTAAAATGCTTCCAGAATAGTTACATAAAAACCTGCTGATTCGCATGAAAAGCCAAAATCAGTTCTTATGTTTATTCTCGGATTATCTTTCAGCTTTATTCTTAAACCGGCTCCCGATGCTATTTTTATTTTCGTGATATCGATTGATTCTAAATCATGGTAAACGTTTCCGGCGCCGCTGAAAAGCGCAATTTGAAACAAATCAGACAAGTCAATCTTCAATTCAGGCTGAACAATCATAACTATATTGTCGGCGTATCTGCCTGAATAATATCCTCTCATACGGTTTGCGCCGCCGAAAGTGGAAAGAATCTGGACCGGAGGATACCCGTTGAGAAACCTGCAATAAGACTGGAATGAAAAAAGAATTTTTCTGCTGATCTGAAAATAATTTCTCAAATCGATTTCAGTTTCCGAATAATCAAATGAACTTCCCGTTTTTGAATCAAATGCAAGCCATGACAGCTCGAACAGCCATCCGTCGCGCGCATAAAGATTATTGTCTCTTGTATCGTAAGATATTTTTAAACCGGCTCCTGAAATCAAACCTTCGGTATCGTACTGTTCCATGAGACCGCCGGATTTTTTATTTTTTACCGACAAATTTTGAAAATCATATATTATTCCGGCCTTAATGCTGTCGTTCAATTTTCTATGAACACCAAACCCTATTCCGTAAGCAAAATTTTTATAATCTTCTTCGCTGCCGGAATAACTTTGGTTGCCTATGCCGTAAAACTGCTTATTAAAGTCACTGAACAAAATGAAACCGTCAATGCTGTATAAAGAAGAAATGCATATTTCAGGCCTTGCGGCAAGCATAAACTGGCTTTTTGTAGTTCCGAAAAGCATGGTATTAACGGCAGAATGATGCTTTTCTCCGTCATTTTTAAAATAAAATATATCTGTTGCGCCAAGCCCAAGGCCCGTTTCGTTCGTATAAAAAATAATAGGAAGCAGAACATTTCCCGTTTCCGCGTTTAATACGGATACAAAAAACAAAACAATAAAACAGATACATGATTTTTTTAAAAATTTCATTGACGGATTAATACTCTGTAAGGATATCTTTCATATCTCTAACCGCTTTTTCAAGGCCGTCAAACACGGCTTTTGCAATTATTGCAAAACCTATATTGAACTCATTAAAACCGCCCAGAGCGCATATCTCTTTTACATTTTTATAATCAAGCCCGTGGCCTGCATTTATAATCATATCGTTTTTAAGAGCGCATAGTGCAGCCTGTTTT
>Ga0302240_1000606_pt1 | contig 35315 bp, 28 predicted proteins | sample AAG_UR_His_MG_FD_193538 | JGI IMG/M metagenome (GOLD analysis project Ga0302240, IMG submission 193538) | Enriched activated sludge microbial communities from anaerobic digester in WTTP, New Holstein, Wisconsin, United States - AAG_UR_His | ecosystem: Engineered > Bioreactor > Anaerobic >... | reverse complement strand
AGAGAGGATTATCCTGTAGTTCTGGTAGGCTGGGAAGATGCCAGAACTTATGCCAGATGGGCCGGTAAACGCCTTCCTACAGAAGCTGAATGGGAAAAGGCCTGTCGTGGTACTGATGGTAGACTATGGCCATGGGGTAATAAGTGGGATGAAAAAAAATGTAATACTGCTTATGGAAACATAAATGATCTGATCCCGGTAGATAGCTATCCATATGGTATCAGTCCCTATGGAATAATTAATATGATAGGAAATGTATGGGAGTGGACAGATGATTTCACCACTGATGGCGTTATAGTAAAAGGAGGAGCCTGGACTGCTCCGGCTGATCAATTAGATGTTTATTCTTATACTCAAAGAAAACTCAATCCCCTTGAAAAAACTTTTCATTTAGGTTTTAGATGTTGTAAATCTATAGAGTGATTTTTTATTTTTTTGTAGGAGTTTCTATTAAATCGTCGAATTTTATAGGAGTTTCTATTAAATCGTCGAATTTAGAAATTCTCTTTTATTTATGAACCAGAAGAAGGAGTTGTTCTATGCAGGAGATTCAATATCATATCTCCTTAAAGAAGGGTGATATAGGTCCTTATGTCATTCTTACAGGAGATCCCGGGAGAGTACCTTTTATTGCTAAATATTTTGATCATGCTGAAAAAGTAGCTCAAAATCGTGAATATGTTACTTATACCGGTACTGTAGGGGGTATAAAAATTTCAGCTGTATCTACTGGAATAGGCTGTCCTTCCACTGCTATTTGTATTGAAGAATTGTCCAGGATAGGAGCAAATACTTTTATAAGGGTAGGTACTGCAGGATCTCTTCAGGAAAGTGTAAAATATGGTGATCTGGTAATTTCAACAGGCACCGTAAGGGAGGAAGGTACCACAAGACAGTATATACCAGTTAATTATCCAGCTGTTCCCGATTATGAAACCTTGTCAGCACTTGTAGAATCTACAAAAAAGCTGGGATATAGTTATCATTACGGTATTACTCATTGTAAGGATGCTTTTTATTCTGAAATTAATCAGGGACTTCCTATGGATGAAGAAAATAGTAAAATATGGACTTACTGGAGAAAATCAAATGTCCTTGCCACATCTATGGAAGCTGCTGCTATTTTTGTTCTTGCTTCTCTTAAAAAGCTTCGGTCCGGTGAAGTACTTGCAGTGATAGGACTTACTTATGATGAAAAACCTGTTTCAAATATTTTACAGAAAGATGTTGTTGTTGAGCATGCTATTAAAACTGCTATAGAAGCCATTAAACTTTTACATCTTAAAGATACAAAAAAGATTACAAAAAACCATAATTAAATGAGTTTGTTGTTAGTTCGCTTATTGACTAATAAATTTTTTTTGATATAATATTCTTACCAGACCAGGGTTGTAATCTGCGGGTAATAAGTCCCGGAAGGCCCCCACTATATATTTAGTGGAAGTTTATTATTCAGTGCTTGGGTGTCGCTTTTTTCTTTTTATTGTAAGATTACGAGAGAGGTAAAGTCTGAGGGAACCCTGTATTTTACAATAAATTAGGATTGCCACTTTTAAACTCTCTTTATTTGCCAGGAAAAAGGAGATCCATTAAGCACAGTAGTCCAGGAAAAAGGAGGGAAATTAAAGGTGGACAAGACTAAAGATTTTGTTGATAGGACTTTAGTCTGCAAGGATTGTAAGGTTGATTTTGTGTTTACTTCAGGTGAACAGAGGTTTTATTCTGAAAAAGGATTTGAGAATGAACCGGGTCGTTGCCCTGACTGCCGCCTTGCCAGAAAAAGAAAAGGTTCTAAAAAAGAGCTTCACAGCACAACCTGTGCACAGTGTGGAGTTGAAACCCAGGTACCTTTTGAACCCAAGGAGGGTCGTCCTGTTTATTGCAGGGAATGCTATAAGGAACATGCTAAAAAAGCAGGCTAATCCTTATTAAATAAAGGTAGAAAGAGTCTGGAATTTTCCAGACTCTTTTAGTTTTTTAAATCAAAAAGTCGGTATACCCGACTTTTTGATTTTATTTGATTTTTAGAACTTTACACCACCGAGTATCTGAACTCCGTGTCTATTTAGACCCGGTATAATTTCCACATTGACACCATTTATATCAATACTTTCTGACTGTTCATGTATCAGAATATAGGATGCTTCGAATACAATATGCTCTGTCTGAATACCGGCACCTACTCGGAATATAAAATTGGTATCAGAATCCAGACCTGTTATATTTATCTGCTGTCCATGGCTATCAGTATAGACAAAATCACCATAGTAGGTTGTAATTCCACCGGCATGGATACCTATATAAAATTTTTCTTTTGTTGGGAATATATTAACTCCACCCATATAATAGAGGTTTGTCATTTTTCCGCCTCTGAACTGCTCCACATAGGTGGGTTCTATACCTGTATATGTTTCTTCTGCATTGTAGAAAAATCCAATTACACCGTCTACATCAATATAATCAGTGCTGTATACTACTACATCACCTTCAAGGGTGAAGCCATTTCTACCGGGATAGGTGTATGTTGTATCACCTATTGTGAAATCTTTATCGGGTATAATTGTAACACCGGCTTTTATTGAGATTGCTCCAGCTTTTCTACCACCTTTACTACTGCTTTCTTCGGCCATTACTACTGTTGCAAAAAACATTGATATTACAAGAATTAAAGCTATTAAAATTGCAAACTTTTTCATAAATCGTACTCCTTTTACTAAACTTATATAATTTCCTCCCTATTACAGGGATTTTTATTTGTTAATGAGGATTAGTCCTCGTAGAAAATATTGTAAGGCTTTCTATATACTTCCCCCTTTCCTTTAAACTTTAACTTCAAGAGCATTCTTCTAAAATAAAATTCTACAATAATTGATGAATATATTTCAACAAGAGATTTATTACTCCTTCCTGAAAGATAAAATTATTTTATTACTTTTATTGTAATTCTATTCATAGTTACTCCTGTAATTTCTATTTTTATTCCCTGGATTTTTTGAATTTCATGTACCAGTGCTTCAGATGTTCCATTATATTCTACATCTATTATGGCTATTGAATTTTCAAAAGTTCTTGGATATATCTTACCTCCCGCATCAGGAATAGTTTTTAGGAATTCTATTATTTTGTCTCTTTCAGTAAAGGAGCAATTTTCTACTATTATTTGAGTGGCTCTTCTTCCTTTTTCAGCAGTTATATAACCCATGGGTATTTCCCATATAAGATCATCTGCTATTTTCTTTGATATATTTTCTATGGCTCTTATTCCCGCTGCCTCCCTGGACAGGCTTGTACCTTCGGCTTTTAATTTCCTGGAGAATAATAATTGAGCCGTATCAGTTACTATGACTTTTATATCACACCTGGCTTCACAGACAATCTGGCTATTTTCTCCGCTTTTCTGCTCTGATATAAATATTGTTTCTACTTTACCTGCCACTGTTACATCACAGGCAAATCTTTTTCCCAGGGTGGCTGCTGCTGCTTCATCGCCGCTTATGGCTTTTTTTGCTTCATCACTTTCTCTTATTGTATCCACCTGGCCCGGATCTATAACATGATAATGAGAGTCAGTTAATTGTGTGTTTATCTGACTTTCCATTTCCGATACAAAAGTTGGCTTCTCCAGATTTATTTCTTCTACCAGAACCATTATTCTGGGATTACCAAAGTTAATCCAGGATATCTCACTGTCTATCTGTTTCTGGGAAAGCTGTACCGGTTTTGTAGGAGCAGTTTCTTTATAAGCACTGCTCTGACACTTTGCCGGGACAAGGCTTTTACCATTTTGATTCCCAAATTCTGCTTCTCCACTGATTACAGTAAGAGTTGTATAAAAATTTTCCTTATTATCTTTATTGACTCTCATGGCAATTTCAGTACCTCTTACAGCACAGGTGCCTGTAGGGCTTTTTACTTCAAATACCGGTGTAGTTCCTTCGTTAGTGGGTCTTATTTTAGACCATATGGTTCCTGTTATAAGTTCTATTATTCCTACCTGACTTTTTTGTATTTCCTCTTTCTTATTTATAGCTATAGTTGTAGAAGAGTCTAATTTCATCTGAGTACCATCATTGAAGATTATCATAGCTTTCGAGTCTTCAAGGGTTTTAATCTGACTGCCATAATTTAATTCCATACCCTTGTAAGCCTGTTCCCATTTTCCCTGACTTTTGGCCTGTACATTATTTACTATTGACAGGATTGATGCAGCAGGTTTTTCCTGTGCAGGGATTGACGATGTCATTATTATTCCTGTTAAACATGCTATTAAAGATATAATTATTATTACAGATTTAACTTTTTTCATGAAAACCTCTCCTTTTTAAGAAATTTTCTTAATACTGAAAAAGATATTCTCAAAATAATAAAAAAATCCTTTATTTTTGATAAATTTATAAGTATAATTATAATATAGAGAGGTATTCTTGACAAAAATAAGAATATTAGCTTATATTAGATTTTATCAACATAAGGAGTGCTATTATGAAAAAAAGAAGTATATTTATTTTATCTATGTTGCTTTTACTTCTTCCTTTTGTGTTAAAGAGTGAACCGGGACAGGGTGTAGATCTGAGAGTACTTGCCATATCTTCCTTTGATATTATTCCTGATAATTTACAGGAGCGAACTTTTGGTACAGGCTTTGCTGATACAGTTATTACTAAATTATCAACAATAGAAGGCCTTCGTCTTATTGAGAGAACTCAACTTGAAAGAGCAAAAAAGAGACTTGGCCTTGGTTTAGAGGAAGTGATTACAGAAGAGCTGGCATTCAAGCTTGGTGAGATGCTTGATGCTGATATAGTTATACTGGGAAGTATTCAGACTTCCAGAGATAGATTTAAGGTTTCTACAAAAACTCTTGATATGGAAACAAAAGAGGTTAAGGTATTTACAAGTGAACCAATTTCTATGGTAGAAGGTATAAAAGGTATAGAAAATGATATAGAACCATTGAATATAGTTCACAATCAAATAGCTATGAATATTACAGGTGAAATGGGTGTGAAATTGGATGAGAAACAGGTGGAAATTGTAAAAAAAGATTATACTAATTCAGGTTCAGCTTATATATCTTATGCCAGGGGACGAGATTTTTATGTTAAATATACTTTATCTGATAATGATAAGGCCATAGAATTTTTTACAAAGGCTATAGAGTCTGACCCCAATTATGCCCTGGCTTATGCCAGTCTTGGTGATTCTTATGCTCAGAAAGTAGGACTTTCTCAGGGAAAAAATCTGGATTTTCTCGAGAAATCTATAGAAGTAAGTGAGAAAGCTCTTGAAGTGGATCCCAAACTTCCCGAAGGATATAAATCCCTTGGTCTGGCTTATACTTATAAAGGTTTTTTTATGCGTGATGAAGATGCTCTTTCTTCTGCAATAGAACATTATGAAAAAGCACTGCTTTTTAATCCTTATTATGTGGATGTTCATCTTAATCTTGGGAGGATATATCTGGCAAAAGGTAATATTAATAAGGCTTTGTCAATGTGTCAGAGAGCTATTGAACTGGATTATGGCTATTCTCTTGGCCATATTTACATAGGACTTGTATACAGGGATATGAAAGAATACAAAAAAGCTTTAGGAGAATTTTTGAAAGCTCTAGATATAGAGAAAGAAATGAAAACACCTGAAAGCAGTATTGCTTTAAATGCTCATGTTTTAAGTGGTATGACTTATGTTGAATTGAATAATTTTGATAAAGCTTTAGCCGAATATGACCTGGCCATCAAAATAGATCCGGACTATCCGCCTTCTCATGCCGGACTTGGTGCCTTGTATTATAAAAAAAGAGATAAAACTAAAGCAAAAGAAGAATTCGAACTTTACCTGAAACTGGCTCCTGATGGAGAATTTGTGGAAAGTGTAAAGAAAATGCTGGATGAGATTGAGTAATGGGTTTTTTAAAAAAAAGCAGGTATAATAAAAAACAAAACGAATTATTAGATTTCTTTTATACTGAGAAATCTTATTTTTTTAAGGAAAGGAAGTTAATATATGATTACCAAAAAAATTAAAACAATGATGTTCATAGATTGGGATATGTGGGAGGTTCTTACTGCTTTTATGAATTTTTTAGATTCTCCTATAAAATATAAAGGGCAGGAATATAAGATTGAATTTGGTAAAATTATAGCAAAACCTCATTTATGCGGCACAGATGTAAGAGAAGAGGCAGATTTTATAATTGACCGTTGTTCTCATTGGAATGGTTATTACAAGAGCTGGGCCCATACGGCAATGAATTCGGGTATACATTTTGTAAATAACAGTCAGACCAATTCAAACCTTGATAAACAAAACTGTTATGATGTTCTTATAAAAGCCATGCATCCCCGGGACCGCCATCCTGTTACTGTTTTACTCCCTCAATTCAGACCTTATACGGAGGATCAGGTAAGACAGTACTGGTGGCAGCAGGAACAGTCCTTACTTATTGATAATACAAAATATGGTTTTGACCCCCATAGAAGTTATGTAGATTGGGAAAAATTTAATTCTAAAATGAAAAGATCGAAACAGATTTACGATAAGATTACTGAAATAAGGTCTGCCTTTTATGAACAGGGAAATTATTTAAAAGAAGCTGTAGAGAAATATTTCAATAACAAATTTCCTCTGTATATGAAGAAAGCCTTTGGCGGTGGAGGAAGCGATGTGTATAAAATTCAGAGTCTTGAAGAACTTTATGAAAAATATGATGAGACAGGTGGTAAAGTGTTTCATCTCCAGGAAGCTATTGAGAATTACGATATATTTATCCGATGTATGGCAATAGGCCCTCAGGTTCTTCCCATGAAGTACCAACCTGATGCTCCTCTTCATCAACATTATAGTGAAGAAAAAATCAGGATGGATAAGGAAGTTTTTGAAAGACTTTATAATTATGTAACTTATATAAATTCCTATCATCGCTGGACCTATAATTCTTTTGAATGTTTGATAAAAGACAACGTAATTCATCCTATAGATTATGCTAATGCCTGTCCGGACAGTTTCTTCACTTCTCTTCATGCTCATTTCCCGTGGCTCATATGTGCTCTTGTAAGATGGACTACCTTCTGTGCTGTTACTGATGCAGATTTAAGGGTTGATATGGAACAAAAAAGATATCAGAAGGTTCTGAATGATCCTGAGAAATCCCTTCAAGAAAAGTATGAATTCTGTGCTGAATTGAGTAAAGAGTATTTCCAGATGGATAAATTTCAGGAATACTGTGAAGAAAACTTTAGAGGACTTGAGGATAAGATGATAGAGTTTTATGATAGAAATATAGACATTATAATTGCTCGTGCTATTCATTACAGTGATTTTCCAGAGGAAGAACATAAGAATTTTACAAGATATTATAAGGATCTTATGGAGAAGAATTTTCGGGCAAATGCCAGGGAATATCTTACTTCAGTAATGTTTAAGTGAAAAGTGAGAAGTGAAAATACTATTACAGTATGATCTTACTAATTTATATGCATAAAAATTTTCATTATTGTTAAATTATTAGCTTCAGTAAACATAAACCTTTTATGTTTAAAGCCCTCAGCAATCAGCTTAAGGAAAAAGCTGATTGCTGAGGGCTGAAAGCTGAAAGCTAATAATAATTTAAGGAGAAACCTATGGCTAAAAATGTTTAAATAATACTAATCCCTGGACTGAGGAAGAACTTTTAGACTGGTAAAAAACATACTGCCTTTCTTTTTTTAAAAAAATCCATAAAATCTTCTATTGATACACTTTCGAGTCCTGTGCCTTCTATCACTCTTGGAGGCCCTTTTTTTTCTCCTTCTATAATAGTTCCAGCTGGTATATTTTCTGAATGACCCAGAGGATTATAGAAAACTATTCTATTTTTTTCATTGATTCCTTGAATAACTACTTTATGCCATTCGTGATATTCTTCATTTTTTTCTTCTTCCCATAGAAGACTCATTATTATATCACTTTTTCCCTCTTTGAGAGCCTTCAGAATTATTTGTTCATCACTAACTTCCTGTAGTTTTTGTCCGAAAATAGCTTCATGCAGTATATGTAACTCATTATTATTATTCATAAATTTACCTCCCAAGTTAGTATCCATCTCACAAGCCTGTCCCTGTCCGGGCTCTTACCCAAAATCTATGATCCTGTTACAATGAAATCTGTTACTACAGTAATCTACAGTTTTGCATTTATTTAACATTTCTCCTTTGACGGCATATCTTTTGCTCCAGAACCCGAACAGGGACAGATGTATATGTTTTTTGGATATCCTTTTACCTGGATCTGTAATAAGGCAGAGCAGGTAAAGATTTTTTGCTTTTTACCTTTCACGATTCCCATTTTTGGATTATTTTTGATTGATAATAAATTATTCTAATAGATTATAGAAATTCCTCTTTTGATTGTTTAAAGCCCTGAAAATTATATAAATTTTACAGGATAATTTTTCTAAAGGTAGAATTTTGCTTCAGATCTGAGTATTTTGAAAATTATCAAAATTCTTGATAATTCCTTTCAAAGAATGTATAATTGTTTTATAAAATAAAAAAAGAGAAATGTCTTTTTCTTTATTTATAATATTAGTTTAGAATAAATCAATCTGTCAGGAAAAGGGAAGATAAATAATTTTTCTATATATACTTTATTTATTATGCTATAATAATATACATGCACAGGAATTTTTATTATTGTTAAATTATTAGCTTCAGTAAACATAAACCTTTTATGTTTAAAGCTATCAGCAATAAGCTTAAGAAAGCTGAAAGCTGATGACTGAATGCTGATAGTTAATAATAATTTAACTTACGGAGTTAGGAATTATATAGTATATGGATAGAAGAAATAGTAAATCTATGAAACAATGTCCTTTTTGTGGTGAATTTATAATGGTAACTGCCATTAAATGTAGATTTTGTCAGAATTTCTTAGATAATATTCCTCCACAGACGAAATCCTGTATGTTTTGCGGTGAGAACATTGACATTAATGCTTCTATGTGTGAATACTGCGGTGAGTCTTTATTAAAAAAACCTGAATTGAATATCCCCAAAGGTGCAGGTTCCGGCGGATTGAAATCTTCCGGTGATTTAAGAGCTAACCATATAGATAGCGGGTTTGATACTTTTAGATTACCCGATGATGAATCAATAGATTTTGCAACTCACGGTGGTTCTGGTATAATACAGAGATGTAATTATTGTGGTGAACAAATATTGAGTTCAGGTGAGGATTCCTGCCCGTTTTGCGGTAATATGTTTGAAGATAAAGTTAATACTCCTCTTATACCTTCCAGAAAACCATCGAGATATGAGGAAACAGATAGATATTCTATCATAGAATGTCCAGTCTGCGGAGAAGCAAATGATATGTTTGCCAGTAGATGTGTAGCCTGTGATCATATTATAAATGTTCAATTCGGTAAAGGTTTTTCTGATGGGAGTAATTTTTCTCCTGGCCCTGGTAGAAGCAAATCGGATAATAGTGATATTTCGAGATCTGTAGTTACTCCTGATAATTATAGAGAATGTCTTTTGTGTGGAGAAAAAAACTCTATTGATGCCACTATTTGTAAATTATGTCACGAGAGATTTGATTTATCTCAATTTCCTTCTAAATCTGTTAGTCCAAAGAAAGAAGATTTGTTAGAATTTGCCAGAAAAAGGGATGGGAGCTCTTTTTCTAATGTTTCCAAAAGAACCAGAGATTTAAAACTTCAGGAAGCGCAAAAAATTTGTCCTCTCTGTGGAGAAAAAAATCCTTTGTCTGCTACTTATTGTAAATTATGCTGTGAAGAAATTAAAGATACTTCTGTTCAGGATATACCATCTGGCAAGGTACCTGTTAGAAAAATATCTGTTCAAGAAATATCTGCTGAGAAAATGACTGTTGGAGAAAAATTATCGCAGGATCTTCCCAGGATAACCGGTGTATATAGTGATAAAGAAAAGTATATTAAACCAAAAGAAGTAAAAAAATCTGTATTGACAGGTGACCTTCAGAGAGAATGTCTTTTGTGCGGTGAGAAAAATCCTTCAACAGCATTGAAATGCAGGATATGTAATGAAATATTTGAAACTGATGAAGAGGTGCCTTCCAGAAATGTTGCAGAATTAGAAGATGATTATAGGAAAGCTCAGTTGCCGGAGATGTCAAAAATAGAAAAGTCTGATGTGGATATACCTAAACCTGCCAGGAAAAAGAGCTCCTGGGAAACTTTGTCTCAAATTCCTGGAGAGAATTTTAAAACTACTCCAATGCCGTCGTCAGTAAAACCTCAGATTAAAGCTAAGGCAGTAAAGTCTCTTCCTGAAACTGATGAGGAGGAAACTATTCCTCCATCTGTTTGTTCAGTATGTGGAATGAAATTGTCTTCTCAGGGCGAGTGCCCTGAATGTAAGCGCAGTCAGGTTGAACTGGAGGGTCTGGTAAAAAAAACGAAGCAAAAGCTGAATTTAATACCTGTTTTTATTACTGTAATAGGTTTATTTTTTATAAGTGTCCTTCTGGGTATTCTGGGAAAATATATGTATCCTATTATAGAAGATGTTTTTCTTACTGCTAAACCTAAACCCACTCCGGTTATAGTTATTACTAAAGGCCATGAACCCACAGTTTCTGGTGAAACACCAGTAACGAGTCCTGTAGTTGACTTATCTCCCACATCTGTTGACACACCCGGTTCAACAGTAACAATTAGCCCAACCGAAGTAGCTATTCCAACACCGAAAAATCTTTCAGTAGTTTCTTTTAATGATATTGATAAGAATTTTGCAAGAGATTATATAAAAGCTCTTCATAAACTGGGTATATTTAAAGAAATAAGTTCTAATAAATTTGCTCCTTATGAACCAGTTAAAAGAGGTCAATATGTTCGCTGGATGGTTGATACAGCAAATCTTTTATTCCCTGAAACAGATCAGGATAATCATATTGATTTATTGAAAATATCTAAAAATTATTTTGAGGATGTACCACCGGATTATCCTGATTTTACTTATATTCAGGTTCTACGTGATATAGGTTATATAATAGGTATAGATGGAACTCATTTTTCTCCTGATGAGAATCTTACAAGGGAAGAATTAATGATGATAAGATGCAGTCTGGAATATAATATATTACATAATGATCTTAGAGCTCTTGACCCAAATCAGTGCATTAAGAACTTAACATCTTATTTAAGAGATGCCTCTGCTATAAATAAACAATATCTTATAGCTTTTTCTAAGGATGAGGATTATAACTTTGTTATCATGAATAGAACTTTTGGCCAGACAAAGAAAATTTACCCCGGAGCAAAAGTTACCAGAAGCGAAGCGGCTGCCAGTTTAGGAGTAATCAAAGGAAAAAATGTAGAGGAATTGCTAAAAACACTCTCAACCCAGAAAGATAGTAACAATTAGTTATTATACTGCTGTTGATTATACTGAATCATACTGATTTGTTCTATATCTTTAAAAGCGAATTTTTGAAAGTTTTTTTATATAACTTTATGTTAACATTTTATTAACATAAAATTAATATTTTGTTAATAAATGTAACATTTTGTTAACAACTTTTTTAATTTATTATTGTATAATGAGTTTAAAGAATAAGTTATATTAAATAAAATAACAATCAACTTATTCAAAGGTGATAGTGTAATGAGTGATTTTACAAGCTATTATGACATAATGGAAAAAGAGGAGAATAAAATTTTAGATAATTATACACTACCATTTAAATTGCTTAAATCTATAGACCTGGAATTAGATACAGTCTCATTACCAGGTGGTGTTAATGATATTACTCCTCTGGATCATCTATTTGAAAAGATTTTTTATAGTAACTCTCCCTCTTACTCTTTTCATAAGAACCTGAAAGAAGCTTCCCAAAAATATCATTATCTTATAAATAAGGCAAGAACAAACTTTAAGAATAAAGAAGAATTATTATTTTTTGATAAGTTAATTAAGGTCTTAATTCTGGCAAAACTTGCGATTCTGCAACATATTTTCGAGAAAAATAGATAAACTCTGTTAAGTAAAGAGTGAACAGTTGATAGTACTGCTCAGTTTGTTATTTTAAATAGGAGCTATTGAAATCATTACAAAGAGGATTTTCCCTTACAGTATAGAAATATAATAAATCATTAAAATTTTAAATCTTAGTACTGCTTCAGGTAAAGGGTATCTAAAAAATTTTAAATATATACACTGTCTCTGTCCGGTCTCTGAAGCAAAAGATATGCCGCCAAAGGAGAAATTTATAATTTAAATAAATGCAAAACTGTAAATTATTGTAATAATAGATTTCATTGTAATAAGATCATAGATTGTGCTTAAGAGTCCGGACAGGGATGTTTTTGTGAGATGGATACTAACTTAACTGTTGTTGTACCGAGTAGTGCTATAATATAAGGGGTCTATTTCCGATTTGAAAGGGCTTGCAAAAAACCTTATAGAATTAAAGAAAAGATTCATACGAGTTTTTCAGGATAACTTTTCTTTCTTAAAGGACTAATGTCAAATACAATAAGAGTTTTAATCACTATAGAACGTGTATTCGATATATATTTCTCGATATTCCGGGAAGAGGCTCTGATATAAATTATATTCATAACAATCCATAATTAAGCATCCCGTAATACGCAAAGCGTGAAGCGTAATGAGTGAAGATAACCCATTACGCATTATACATTACGAAGTATTTAATTTTAAAAGTTATGAAATACACTGTAATAACCTCGTAATGCATAAATAAAGCATTACACATAACGAATTATTTAAATTCTAATAATATTAAAGCAAAAATATAATTCAGAAAGGAATGCATGGTTTTGACACAAAATTTGACAAAAAAATATATAGAAGAAGCTGAAGAATATGTGGCTAATATTTATCATCCTCTTCCTGTGGTGCTTTCTAAGGGGGAAGGTGTATGGGTATGGGATATAGAGGGACGAAAATTTCTTGATATGCTGAGTGCTTATTCGGCTTTGAATCAAGGACACAGGCATCCAAGGATTATTCAGGCCTTAAAAGATCAACTGGAAAAAATTACTCTTACTTCAAGAGCTTTTCATAATGATATTATGGGAAAATTTTTAGAGAAACTTTGTAAACTTACGGGTAAAGAAAAGGTACTGCCTATGAATACAGGTGCAGAAGCAGTTGAAACTGCTATAAAAGCAGCCCGTAAATGGGGATATCTCAGAAAAAAAGTAGAGGAAAATAAAGCTGAAATTATTGTATTAGAAAATAATTTCCACGGTCGTACAACTATGATTGTGGGTTTTTCATCAGATGAACAATATCGATATGGATTTGGTCCTTTCCCGGAAGGTTTTAAAATTATTCCTTATGATAGTGCTGAAGCTCTGGAAAAATCTATTACCTCGAATACAGTTGGGTTTTTATTTGAACCAATTCAGGGTGAAGGAGGAGTTATAATACCTCATGAAGGTTATTTACAGAAGACCTATGAAATCTGTAAAAAACATAATGTTCTTTACATGGCTGATGAGATACAGACCGGTCTTGGTAGAACAGGGAAGTTATTCTGCTGTGATCACGAAGGTGTAAAAGCAGATATAATTATAATTGGTAAAGCTCTCGGGGGTGGAGCTTATCCTGTCTCTGCCATACTTGCAGATAATAATATTATGGATGTTTATACCCCGGGTGATCATGGTTCTACCTTTGGAGGAAATCCCCTGGCATGTGCAGTGGGAATAGCGTCTCTTGAAGTAATAATAGAGGAAGACCTCCCCGGAAAATCCCTTGAGATGGGCAGATATTTTATCGAAAGATTAAAAAATATAAAAAGTTCTCATATTAAAGAAGTAAGAGGAAAAGGTTTACTCATAGGTGTGGAAATAAACAAAGAATCAGGGACAGCCAGGCCTTTCTGTGAAGCTCTTAAGGAAGAAGGTATTTTAGCAAAAGAAACTCATAAACAGGTTATAAGGTTTGCTCCTCCTCTGATTATAAAAAAGGAAGAAATTGACTGGGCACTGGAGAGAATAGAGAAAGTTCTTAAAAGGTGAGAGGGGAGATATAAGACGTGAAATGTGAAATGTGAAAAGTGAAAGGTTATAATTAATGCTCATTTTTCACTTTTCATTTTTCACTTTTCACTCATCATGCATATATGTTGCCAGCCCATAAAATTAACGAAAAAATCTTATTAAATGAGAAAGATATAAAAATAGAATCTCTTTCCTTGAAAATATGGAAGAGATTTATTCGTAATAAACTTGCTCTGGCAGGATTAATTATACTCATTATAACGTTCTTTATAGCAATTTTTGCTCCTTTTATTGCTCCCTATGATCCTGATAAGATTGATGAAAGCTGTAATGGTATACCTTTTCCACCCGGATTAAAACATCTCTTCGGCACTGATAATTATGGAAGAGATTATTTAAGTAGAGCCATATATGGTTCAAGAGTTTCTATGACAGTAGGTTTTGTTGCTGTTTTTATTTATGTTTCCATAGGAACATTTCTCGGAAGTATTGCCGGTTTTTCCGGTGGTACTGTTGATGCAATAATAATGAGAGTTGTAGATATAATGCTCTGTCTTCCGACTTTTTTCTTTATATTAACAATACAGGTTATGCTTGAACCAAATATTTTGAATGTTATGCTGGTAATAGGGTTTACAAGCTGGCCATCTGTTGCACGTCTTGTAAGAGGTCAGTTTCTTTCTATAAAAGAAGAGTTATACGTTCAGGCTGCCAGAGCATGCGGTGCATCAAATATACGTATTATAGTCAGGCATATACTCCCCAATGCTTTCCCTTCTATTATAGTTCTTGCCACCCTTGGAATAGCAGGTGCCATTCTTACAGAATCTGTATTGAGTTTTATGGGAATAGGTGTACAACCACCTTATGCAAGCTGGGGCAGTATGCTTCATGACGGTCAGGAGTATATAAGAACAGCTCCCTGGATGGCTTTATTCCCGGGATTGCTTATTATGATTACTGTTTTAGGTTTTAATTTTATAGGAGATGGCCTGAGAGATGCTATGGATCCTAAAGTCTGGTAAGGAGGGGTTAAATTGAAGGGATTATTTATTTTAATAATTGTTTTAATGATTTTTTCTTCCCGTGTATGTTATGGAGATATTGGAACTATTAAAGGACAGGTTAATTATCCTGAAGGCAGTCCTCAGGGAGTAATATTGTTTTTCTTTTCTGATCCTCAGATGGATTACCTGGTAGAAGGTCTTGTAATTCAGTCACAGGAAGGTTATTTTGAAATAAAACTACCCCAGGGTGTGTATTATATTCAGGCCCAGATAGATGTTAATAAAAATGGTCAGACCGATCCCGGGGATTTGATTTTTACTTATGGAGGAGAAAAACCTGTGCCTGTGAGCCTTGGCTCTAATATAATATTTTCTCTGGGAGATAAAAATGAAAATTCATCCAATCTTGCTGAGTTGCCTTCTGATAAAGGAAATAATTCTTCTTCTAACATTAAACCTTTTGATACTGAAAAAGGAGGCAGTCTTAGAGGAAAAGTTTTGATTCCAGGTCATTCTCCTGTAGGTGTTGTCCTGGTGGTTTTTAAAGATCCTTCCTTTGAAACAATGCTTACTGCTTCTAAAATAACCTCATCTGATGGAAGTTTTAATATAGTCCTTCCAGAAGGTAAATATTATATACAGGCTTTTTATGATATAAATGGAAATGGCCAGATAGACAGAGGAGATATAGCAGTTGCCTATGGCGGCGATAATCCGGAAGGGGTAAAAGGTGGTGATGAAATATTAATAACCTTTGATAATGATAGGCTTCCACAACCTGCAACAACAGTTGCAATACAGACAGTAACACCCACTCCAACTCCCGTACAGGGAAATCTTCGGGTTAGAATAGTTTATCCGGATCATTCTCCTGTAGGGACTCTTATCCGTATTGCTTCTGACCCTCAGTTTAAAATTATTGTAGCTGAAAGTTCTGTTCAACTGGAGACAGGTATGGCAGGTTTTTCTCTGCAGGATGGTAAATATTATATTCAAGCTTTTTATGATAACAATAGTAATAAAAAAATTGATTCCGGTGAATATTATGCAATATATAAAAAAGGAAAACCCAGACAGGTCGGCCAGGATGAAGGAGAAGTGATACTGATTCTGGAAGAAATGAGGCAAAATGATATTATTCCTGATATACCAGATCTTCAGTTAACCCCGACTCCTTCAGTTACTTCCTCTTTACCTCCTGATATTAGAATACCTGAAATGAAATTGACCCCTGGCAATACATCTGCTGTTGTATTGCCAGATGATATAGGTATTAAGAATAGTACCACACCAGTAAATACTAATAGCCATACCACAGTAAATAAAATATCAAAATCAAGTATTTTAAGAGGTAAAGTCTCATACCGGGGAGATCCTACAGGTATTGTAATTTTTATATTTTCAGATATAAATTTCAAGCAATTTGTTACCAGTACAAAGGTCAAAGATGATAGGGGTGAATTTTTAGTGGAACTCCCTGATGGAAACTATTATCTTCAGGCCTTTGTGGATATTAATAAGAACCAGATACTGGATATTGATGATATACTTGTCACTTATACAGGATCTGATGGTTATGCTCTAAAGGCTGTAAGTCCAGGAGAAGAAGAAATTCTTATAAAAATAGAAACTAAAAATAAACCTTCAAGTAATTCAAATATTACAGAACCTCCTCAGGTTATATCCTCATCACGTAAGGAATATACTATTACTGGTAAAGTAATCTGGAAAGATCACTCCCTGTCTAAAGGAGTTATTGAAGCTTACTCTGATACTACATTTCAGAATATTAAAGCCAGGGCAAAACTTGACAGATCAGGAGGCGAGTTTTCCCTGAAAGTACCAGAAGGCAAATATTTTTTGACAGTTGTTATAGATGATAATATGGATAATGTTATTGGACTCAGTGATGGTGTGGGAATTTACGGTATGGAATCTATTGCCGGATCAAGAGGGGAACCAAGACCTGTAATAGTTGATGGTGATGACATAAGTATGATTGAGATACCTGTTACTGATTTTGTAAATATGTCAGGTCAATTAGTTTCTCTTGATAAATATGAGATTAAGGATCAGGTCAATTCTGGAGTTAATCCAGAATTTAAAGCTTATTCAGATAAAATTTCTAATTATAAAGAAATCGGGAAAAATTTTAAAATTTCTGGTAAGATTTATTTTTCCGGTGAGGGAGATATATGTGTTTATGATTTTAGTTCATGTTCATATAAAACTCTTTTTCATGGCGTCAATCCCACAGTATCTTCATCAGGTGATAAAATCTCTTATATTGGCGCCGGTGGTGAAATTATACTTTCTTCAACAGATGGTACTAATAAAGAAATAATAAGCCCTCCATCTAATATACCTTATAAGAATCTTTCCCTTTCCTCAAAAGGAGATTTTCTTGTATATGAGGTGGGAAGAGAGGTGATCTTGCTGGAACTTGCAAATAAGAAGGAATATAAGAAAATATTTACTAATGATACAACAAGTGCACCCTTTCAGGTCGGATGGTTTTCTGGTGATGAAAAGATTGTATATTTGAGAGGAGCAGGGCGTAAAGATATAACTGAATCTGTCCAATCAACGAATTCGGAAAAACCAAAAGTAGCTTCAGCACTTCCTTTTGATGGAATTAAAATGGAACAACAGACTTCAATAAATAATGGGAATAATAAACAGTCTGTAAGTGATGGAATTTTTCCGATACTTATCTCCAGAACTGTAGAAAATGAAAATAAGGGGGCAGGTGTTTATATATGGAATAAAGATGAGCAGGAAAGCTATTTTATGGATTTTAAAGAAATTGGATCTATTGGAAATACGGTCTGGTCTCCCAGAAATCCAACATTATTTCTCTTTACTACAGGACTTCCTTCACAGATATGGTTGGGTAAAATGACAGATAAGGGGTTGGAGAAAGCTCAGCTTACCGTTTACGGGGGACATTCTCCTTCCTGGTCTCCTGATGAGAAAAATATTGTTTATGTGAATAACCGTCAAATATGGCTATTTAATGTAGATTCTAAAGAGGAAATTCCTTTGCTTAACGGGGTTTTACCGATTTACGGAGAAAATCCCTGCTGGAGTTATTAATTTAGCTATCAGCAATCAACTTAGGAAAGCTGAAAGCTAATAATAATTTAAAAGAGATTTTAAAAGGGAATATTAGAAAAGCTTAAATCTGAATACTTAATATTTAAACAGGGTGATTTAGTTTGAAAATAGAAGAAAAAACTTTACTGGAAGCATTATCATTATCTCCCAGAGAATGTATTTCCGTAATAGGTGGAGGCGGAAAAACTAGTTTCGCAAGCTATCTTTCCCGAAAACTTACGTCTATGGGTAAATCAGTTGTTTTTACTTCAACGACAAAGATATTTCCTCCTCATACCGGTGAAAAAGAAATCCTGGTTTTTACTACAGAATCCTTATGGTTAAATAAAATAGATCATGCCTTAAAAGAGAGTAAATTGGTTTTTCTTGGTGCAGAAATACTTTCAAGTGGAAAATTGAAAGGTCTTTCAGAAAAATTATGTAAAGATGTTTTAATGAAAACAAATACAGATTATTTAATTATTGAAGCTGATGGTTCCAGAGGCAAATCTATTAAAGCCCATTCAGATTGTGAACCTGTAGTCCCGGATTTTACCAGACTTTTTGTCTCTTTAATAGGTATGGATTGTATTATGAAAAGGATAGATGAAAATAATTGTCATCGTCAGGATCTTCTATGTTCCATTCTGAAAGTTAATAGAGGTGATTTAATAGATATGGATCTGATAGTCTCTTTATTTAAGCATAAAAGAGGTTATTTGAAGACACTTCCCAGAAAGGCCAGATCTATAGTATTTTTAAATAAAGTACATACAATGGAGGATTATCAGACTGCAATTAAATTAGGCGAAAGGTTGCTTTCTTTAAAGAGAATAGATAGTGTAATACTCGGGCATCTTAAGCCTCCCGGAGAGACCTTTACTTTATTAAGGAAGTGAGAAGGAAGTTTAAGTTTTAGTGTTGAGGGTTTAGGAAGAAGTTTATAGTTAATGTTCGATAATAAACTCTCAACTATAAACCACTTTAAAGGAGTGATTATTAATGATAGATAATATCTATCGCGAATTAGTAGGTATTTTGAATAGAAAAGAAACCGCTATTCTTATAACTGTTATAAAAACTGAAGGTTCAGTACCTAATAAAGTTGGTGCCAAGATGTTATTATGGCCTGATGGAAAAACTTTTGGAACTGTTGGAGGGGGAACTCAGGAAGCAGTGGCATTAAAAGAAGCTGAGAAAATATTTCAATCCCGTGAACCCGGACTTTTAACTCTCGATCTTATTCCAGGGAAACCGGCCAGTGTGGGTTCTATCTGCGGAGGAAATCTTACTCTCTATTTAGAACCAATTAATATGACACAAAAATTAGTAATATTTGGTTGTGGTCATGTAGGTCTGGAGGTTTATAAATTTGCTAAAATGTTAGATTTTGAGGTTACCATTATAGATGATAGAGAGGACTTCGCAAATACTGAAAGGTTTCCTCTTGCTGATAGAATTATCTGTAAAGATTTCATTGAAGGTGTAAAAGATATAAAGTTTGACAGTGATACTTTTGTATTAATAGTTACTAAAGGTCATGCTCATGATTATGTTGTATTAAAATCCATACTTGCTCTTGAGGATGAACCGGCCTATATAGGAATGATTGGCAGTCGAAAAAAAGTAAAAACTTTATTTGATCAACTCAGAGCTGAAGGTATTCCTCATGAAAAGTTAAGTAATATTTATTCCCCTGTAGGACTTGATATAGGAGGAGACTCTCCGGCAGAAATTGCAATCAGTATACTTTCAGAGATAATAAAAGTGAAATATGAGCGCTCAGGCCGTTCTCTCCGGGATGAGGTTTGAGAAGATTATAAGTTAGGAGCTATGGTGCAGGTTTTGGGTTGTAATTAGGTACGCTATATAGCACTCTGCAGTTGATACTCAACACCTATCATTCAACACTCAATCAAGGAGCAATTTTTTCTAAATCAAAGTATTAGCGGAAGAGGAGGGAGACTTTTAAATTTTTGCAAATATAACAGCACAGAGTTTTTCCATTTTTATATAAAAATCCAGGACTTTCTTATAGACCTCATCTTCTGGCAGTTCACTGAATATTTTTTCTTTTCCCAGCTGAATTATTTCTCTAAAGGATATTTTGCCAGAACTTATTTCATATAACTTGCTTTCGCAAGGATCAAGTAATTCCTGTCCATAAAGTTTATCCAGTAGAATGAGATTTTCATCATTATAATTCAGATTATATGTTCTGGTAGGATAGAAATCAAGAATTTCTTCTTGTTTAATTTCATTTATATAATAATATAATTTATGAAGTCTCCAGTTAAAAAATCTTCTTATGCCAGGATCATAGGACAGGAGATATTGCCAGTAACTTCTGATACCATAGAAGGGCAATCTGAAGTGTTCTTCGAGAAGTTCTACAGGTACAGAACGTGAGGTTTCTATAATTATTTTATCTACTTCCATATCAAAATTTCTCTTCATTCTGATTAATTCATATTTATTTAAAAATTCTGTCTCACAGTAACAGGTTTCATTTGTTATTCCTGTTTTACAGAGGGGATCAATTATATTTAATCCGTATTTCTCAGGATGGTTACTTATTTTTGTCCCGGGAAATGGAATTAACAGGGCCGAGGTTATCTGAAGTCTTCCCGGAGCAAGTTTCATTAATTTTTTTATAAAGTCCAGATTTTTATAGTACACTTCTTTGGAATCCACAGGGCCACCTAAAATAAAATTCATTGAAATAAGAGGGATCTGTGCTTTACAACAGGTTTTGACGACTTTTTCTACCTGTTCCAGGGTTATATTTTTTTTATATATATCAAGAGTTTTCTGGTCAGCACATTCAACACCTATATGTAGATTAACAAGGCCTGCCATGCTCATTTCATATATGAGGTCGGGATGTTTTGCCAGGATATCAACTCTTCCTTCGGCAAACCATAGGAAGCCTTTTTCTCTTCTTTCTCTTAAGCCTCTGCATATTTTCAAAGTTCTTAAGGGGCTTATTGTAAATGTATCATCCATAAATCTTATATATTTGACATTTCCTCTTTTAAGGAGATAATCTATCTCAGAAAGAACATTTTCTGCACTTCTCATTCTGTATTTACTTCCGCTGAAACCTTCATAGCAGAAAGCACAGGAAAAGGGACATCCTCTGCCTGTTATAATTCTTGGATAAGTTATATCAAAACTTCTGAGAGATTCAGAAAGGAGATCTCTATCAGGCAGGGGTATGGAATCCAGATTTTCTATAAGGGGCCTGTCAGGGTTTCGGAGGATTTTGTTATCTTTTCTATATGTTATACCTTTTATATTCCGGAGGTTTTTAGAGAGAAGAGAATAACATTTTACTACTTCAAGTAAAGTGTATTCACCTTCCTTTCTTATTATAATATCTACAGATTTTTCCTCTTCGAGTATATCTATATCTTTTATACTTGCATGGGGACCTCCCATAATTATTAATACATCAGGTGAGTTGCTTTTTAATTCACCAGCACACCTGAGACATCGATATATGTTTTCTGTAGTGGTGTAAAATCCAACAATATTTATATTTTCGTTTTTTATCTCCTGACTTATTTTTTCGGTATCAGGATAATAAGTATTGAGGATTTTAACTTTATAACCGTGTTGTTTTAATACTGTTCCCAGATAAAGTATCCCTAGTTGAATAACCTGAACATCATCTTCCGGGTGTATACCATCACTATAACCGGTGTATATGAGGAGAATGGACTGTATGTTTTTGTTAAAGGACATGTGTCTTTTCCCCTGGTTTTTGTGAAAAGTGATCGATAAATACCGATCACCTTTCACCCTCTTTTACCTTAATGCAGGATACCTGTCGCATTTTTTTATTGGTTTTACAGGTTCTACGCCCCAGATTTCTGAAGCATATTCCTTGATGGTTCTGTCACTCGAAAACTTACCTGTATTGGCCGTATTTAAAATAGATTTTCTCGTCCATTCATCCTGATTTCGAAAGGCTTCACTCACTTTTTCCTGGCATTCTACATAGGAAGCATAGTCTGGTAACAACATAAAATAGTCTCCACCCTGGAGAAGTGAATCTAATAATGGTTTGAAGAGATCTTTATCTTCGGAACTGAAGTGGCCTTCCCCTATCATATTCATTACCTCTTTAAGTTCAGAATTACTGTTGTAGTAATCCCATGGATTATAGCCTTTGTCTCTTAAAACACTTACTTCTTCTGCTTTTAAACCAAATATGAAGATATTTTCCTCTCCCACTTCTTCTTTTATTTCAATATTGGCGCCATCCAGGGTTCCTATAGTGAGGGCACCATTCAGGGCAAACTTCATATTTCCTGTTCCGGAAGCTTCCATACCAGCAGTTGATATCTGTTCAGATAAATCTGCAGCAGGGAATATTTTTTCTGCAAGTGATACACTGTAGTTTTCTAAAAATACCACTTTAAGTTTATCTCCCACGGCAGGGTCATTATTTACTACATCTGCCACTGAATTTATTAACTTAATTATAAGTTTTGCCATATAATAACCTGGAGCGGCTTTTGCTCCGAAGATAAATGTTCGTGGTATAAAATCACCTCCCGGAGATTTCTTTATTCTATTATATAAGGTAATTATATGAAAAACATTTAATAATTGCCTCTTGTATTCATGAAGACGTTTAATCTGGCAGTCAAAGATAGAGTTAATATTTATCTCTATTTTATTGTGTTTCTTAATATATCGTGCCAGTTCTTTTTTGTTTTCTTCCTTTATTTTCTTCCAGATACTCTGGAATTTTTTATCTTCAGAAAGAGGAATAAGTTTTTTTAATTCATATAAATCTGTAGTCCATTCCTCTCCTATATGTCTGGAGATTAAGTCTGACAGACCGGGATTACAGAGTTTCAACCACCTTCTCTGGGTAATTCCATTTGTTTTGTTATTAAACTTTTCCGGCCAGATTTCATAGAAATCTTTAAAAAGTTTATTTTTTATTATTTCACTGTGAAGGGCTGCCACACCATTTATAGAATGACTTCCCACTATGGCGAGATATGCCATTCTTACTGACTTTACAGGTTCTTCTTCGATAATGGACATTCTTCTTATACGATCCGTATCGCCTGGATAAAGTTCTTCTATTTTTTGTAAAAATCTATGGTTAATTTCATAAATTATTTGCAGATGTCTTGGAAGGAGTTTACCTAAAAGTTCAGTAGGCCATTTTTCCAGAGCTTCAGGTAAAATAGTGTGATTTGTATAGGCAAAGGTTTTGACACATATATCCCATGCTTTTTCCACAGGAACATTTTCGCTATCTACAAGTAGTCTTATAAGTTCCGGAATTGCTATAGCAGGATGGGTATCATTTAGTTGAATGGCAATCTTATCAGAGAAATTATCAAAATTTTTGTTATTAACTTTATAACGTCTCAGTATATCCTGTAAAGTGGCAGAAACAAAGAAAAATTCCTGTTTAAGCCTCAATTCCCTTCCTGGTTCTATATCATCTTTAGGATATAGAACCTTGGATATATTTTCAGTTATTATTTTCTCCTGGACTGCTTTTATATAATCACCTTTATTAAAACATTCCAGAGCAAACTCTTCCGGAGCTTTTGAAGACCAGAGTCTCAGGGTATTAACAGTCTCATTTTTATATCCCGCCACAGGCATATCATATGCAAGGGCTATTACTTTATGAGTATTTACCCATTCCTTATTTTCATTTACATTACCATAAAATTCTATAGGATAGATATATTCAGGTCTTACTATTTCCCAGGGATTACCGTAACGAAGCCAGTTGTCAGGTTTTTCAATCTGATAGCCATTTACTATCTTTTGTTCAAATATTCCATATTCATATCTGATACCATAGCCGCTTGCAGGTAACTGGAGTGTGGCCATAGAATCAAGAAAACAGGCAGCAAGACGGCCAAGACCGCCATTACCAAGTCCTGCATCAGGTTCAAGTTCACAAAGATCTTCCAGTTTATATCCGAGTTCATAAAGAGCTTTATAACACTCTTCATCCATTCCCAGGTTTATCAGATTATTACCCAGAGCACGGCCCATAAGAAATTCCATGGAAAGATAAAAGACTCTTTTAGAATTATTTTTATAATATGATATCTGAGTATCATTCCATCTTTCCATCAATCTGTCTTTTATGCTGTAAGCAAGACTCTTATAAAAATCAAAATCTGTTGCTGTATAACGAGTTTTTGCCTGAGAATACTCCAGGTGGCTTGCAAAGGATTTTTTCAGGCCTTCCATATCTATTCCCAGATAGCTTTCTTCAATCATTTTCCAGAAATTTTCTTTACTGATTTTACTTTCTGTTTTTTCACTTTTCCTGGCTTTCTTTTCTTTTGACTTTATTTTAGCCATATTATTTGTTCCCCCTTAAATTTTTTAATAACTTCTATAGTTATTTTAAAAATCCTTTATTTCTTGACCTTTACCCGGACATAACGTATAATTGTACATATTTATAAGTTATTGAAGGGGAGAAATATATGTTTTGTCCTTATTGTAATGAAGAAATCAGAGATGATTCTGTTTTCTGCGGTGATTGTGGTAAAAGAATTGATTCATCCTCTTTTTCTGATACAGATTTCAGTCAGGAGGAAAATTTATCTCAAGAGGATACTGCCCATCAGAAAAAGAAGAAAGGCTTTCCTTTATGGATAGGTATTCTTGGTTGTGGTTGCCTTACACTGGTTGTTGTAGTTTTGATTATTATTGTTCTCCTATTTACCACTCCTTTAAAAGTCATAATAATGGATTTTTTAAAAGGATTTTAATTAAGGATGTGAAAAAGTAATTAATAATTATGGATAGAAGTAGATGTTTTTCCTGTGAATCAGAGCTTGTTCCCGGTAAGCGATATTGTTTTAAATGTGGTGTTGATTTTCATAAATCATCCTGTAACTGTGGAGTAGAACTTATCTCCGGAAAGAGGTACTGTTTTAAATGCGGCTTTGATTTATTGTCCTGGAGTTACTCCGGGAAAGAGATAAGCGGTTCTGTGACTTTAGCAGAAAAAAATGTTTCAAAGGAAGAAGATGAAGAGATTATAACTATATCTGCTCTGGAAGTAATAGATAGTGGTTATAGATTCCTTATTATGTCAGGTCTTGAAAAGGGGAGAAGCATTGAATTAAACAGGAAGATATATACTATAGGAAAACTTACAGGAAATAAAAAAGATGGTTATATTTATTTGGATTCATCTGCTCTTTCTATTGAACAGGCTGTGATTAAGTGGTATCAAAATTCAGGAAAATATTCTATAATACATAAAAAAGGGGCAATAAATAATACTATTCTAAATGATAAAGAGATATCAACAGAAGTTTTTACTGAAATGGAATCCGGAGATATTATAAAAATAGGCAATGTTCAAATAATGATTGAAAGTTCGAAAAATTCTTATGCTGTAAATTATCATCCAGAGCTTATTGATGATGAGAGAACTCTTATGAGATTACCTTCAAGGAGTAATCTGACTGTTCAGAGTGAAGTTGAAGTTATAGAGGGTGTTGATAAAGGTAAAATTTTTCGGTTAGATAAAGATGTATCACGTATAGGGAGAAGATCTATAAAATATCCAGATCCCAAGGAAATAGAACTTTCAGAACTCTGTAAATCTATATCTCGAAGCCATGCCAGAATAGAGAAAAAAGAAGGAGAATTTTACATAATTAAAGAGAAAGAGGAAAATTTACTTTTAGTTAATGGCCTCAGTGTTCAATTTAATATGTCAAAGCCTTTAAAAAACGGAGATAAAATTAAGCTGGATGATAAGACGGTTCTGTTATTTAGAAAGAAGTAGGAAAGCTCCTTCCGCCAAGTTGGTATCCCTATGGAACGACTGTCCCTGTCCGGGATTCTTACGCAAAATCTATGATCCTGTTAGGATGAAATCTGTTATTACAGAATATACAGTTTTGTATTTATTTAAGTTATAATTTTCTCCTTTGACGGCACATCTTTTGTTCCAGAACCCGGACAGGGACAGGTGTATATGTTTAAAGTTTTTTAGATACTCTTTTACCTGGAGTGGTACTAATAAAAAGCAAAGAGTCCATTTTCATGGACCCTTTGTTTTCTAGAGGGACAGTCTCTATTTGGTTAGACCTTCACCTATTCTGATATGTTCCTGACCAGTTTTGGCTCTATTTTCATGTATCTTTGCAGCCTGTTTTGCCATGTGGTCTCTCAGATTTTCTTTGTTTTTCAACCTGTCCATCTGAGCTTTAAGTCTTTCCTGCTGAATATTCTCCATACCAGTCTGAGCTGCCTGAGCATCTGATTGCTGAGACGCCTGTTGGCCTACCTGCATTGACTGAGAACCATATCCGCCGCCGCCGCCTATTCCGTCCATTTTTTCTCCTCCTTTTGCTGTTCTTAACAGCTTTTTTATTTAAGCCTTTTTGCTTATGTGCTTTCTGTATATAATATCACTACTTTTTGGAAAAAGTAAAGAGGGTATTATAAAATTTTATGCATTTTTTTTACTCCATTAATTTATCTATAAAAATTCAAAGAGTCTACCTTTTAGATAGACTCTTTTTTTAATTTTTTAAAAATATTTTACTAACCGGTACTTATTAATAACTGCTGCATATCCTTATTTATAGATTGAGCTGTTTTTGCCCTGTTTTTATGTATTTCTGCATCTATCTTTGCAACAGCATCTCTTAATCCTTCCAGAGTTTTTATTCTGTCTTTTTCAGTTTTATGTCTTTCAGACCAGATATTTAAAGAACAGGTTTGCTGAGCCTGAGCATCTGATTGCTGAGCAGCCATCATTGACATTGCACTGCTTCCAGTTGATAACATTCAATTTCCTCCTTTCAAATTAACCCCATATACTACTTAAACAATAGGAAGATATCACTCTTTGTTATTTCTCCTTACTATTAAGTTTTTTTATAAATATAAAGGGTCATCTATATGTCAATAAGAATATTTTAAGTAAAACTAAACCTTTCCCTATATACAAATATCCCACTTTAATTATATCATAATCTTTATAAAATGCAATATGGCAATCTATAAAATAGTTAATTTCATATAACCCATAATAAACTATAATTATGCAGATTTATTTATTTTATGGTATAATAAACCTGGTGTCAGGATTTTGTGTAATTGGATGCCTATTTAAAGAGGAGTGTATCTGTGGATAAAGAGGAAAGTTTTTTTTGTCGTTTAAGGGAATTGCTTGAAAGATTTGATACTACTTTTAAAGTTGATACAGTGAAATCATGTGGTAATTGTTATTATTGCTGTACTCCTGTTACACATTATCCCTGGCTTTATCCCCTGGAAAAGGATTTTATAGACACTTATATAGATAAGACTTCAACATTAGTTTCTTTGATGGAATTTCAGGATTTTCTTCTATATACCTCTTATTCTGTATGTCCTTTTTATAAAATCGGCACCGGTTGTGGCATTTACACGTTTCGTCCTCTTTTTTGTAGAATTTTTGGTCCTATAGATACTGGCAAGACTGTTCCTCATTTCTGTATTTACTATAATTTAAAAGAGAGGATACCTTTTTCAGAGATAAAAGAGTTTCTGTATGAATATAAACTTTTGAATCTGGATTATACAAGATATAAACTTTCTTACTGTCAGAATAAAGATGAAGAGTTTTTTCTTTTACTGGAACTTGGATTAGAATATATGTTACTTTATGAATTTTCTAAAGCTTTCAACATATTTACCAGAGCTTTAGAACTCAGACCTGAAGACTATTCGGTTTATTACAACCTTGGCTGGGTTTGTTTTGAAATAAAATCTTTTCATGAGGCCATCAATTATTTTACTAAAGCTCTGGAATTTGGCGCAGGAGAAAAAAACTATTTCACTGCCTATGAAAAACTGGCTTATTTTAATATTTATGAAAAAATTGCCTGTACTTATACTTCTTTAAGTCAATTTGATTGCGCTGAAGAGTTTTACAATAAGGCTTTAAAGGTTAATTCCGGGAATATTGTATGTCATACAGGGCTTCTTATCATTTATTATAGAGCAGGACGGATAGAAGAATTTAATAGGAGATTAAAAAGGCTTTTAGTCAGATTTCCGGAGGATGAAACTGTACAGAAATTTGCTTCTCTAGCGAGGGATTACTTTATTTTTTTATGATTCTATCGATAAGGAATGTTTTTAATATTGATTGATGATTTCCTATATTTATGATATTTATAATATTAAGTTAGTTTAAGACATGGTTCAACATTGACTAAAAAATCTCCTTTTACAAAATAAAAAAGAGGAAAAAAGAAAAAATCCTTAATCTTTTAAGAAAATTTAAAAGGATAAGATAAAAAAAGATGAGTAAGTATACAATAAACAAACCAGTTTCAGCAAATGTACCCAGAAGTATAGAAATCGATGGCAGGAAAGGGAATTTAGTTTTTCCCTGCCCTGTAATGATGGAGATGTTATAAGTTGATTTGTCCTGTGTGTAAGTTAAAAATGTCAGAGCAGAGAAGGGTATTTCATAAGAAAAGAAAATGGATCTGTCCGCGATGTAAAAAGGTCAGGATGCAAATAATTAAGAAGGAAAAAAAAGATATTTTTTTTTCAGAGAAAGATAAAATTTTATAAAGATATAAGATTATACTTTTGCACTTTTTAAACAAAGCCTTATTCCACCTTGTAGAGGCGCAAGGCCTTGCGTCCCTACAGGATAACGATTTTTCAAGATTCTGCAAAAGTATAGTTTTATATGAGTTGTAATTTTTTTTAAAAAACCTTTTGACATATTATATAAATTATGTTATAATAATTTTTGGATATTTGCAATTGCAAGAATAATTAACTCTTGTAAATAAATATTCTTCTTTGAAGATGTTCTTACTATGAAAAATTTTTTCTTTCTTCTTGCAAGATTAAATTTTTCCTTCTTTCTATAAATTTTAATTTTAATAGAGAAGGTGAAAAGTTATGCTGACATCTTTAAAGAATAAAACTCTCCCTATAATCAGTATAACTGTTTTCATTTTATTATTAAGTGGATGTAAAATTTTCCCCACTCCTTCTTCTCATAATAGATATAAAGTAATAGTATATTTTGCTGATATAAATTTAATGTTTCTTGTTCCTGTAACTTACTATATAACAGAAAAATCAATTGGCCCTAGAGAAGCTCTGAATTGCCTTGTTTCTTCAGAAACGCCTGATAAAAATTTATGCAGATTATTTCCTGTAGATACTGATTTACTGGGTTTTGAGATGGATAAAGATGGAATAGCTTCTATAAATTTTTCTGCAAATTTTAAGAAAGCCTTTGCTTGTGGTGGTACAGAAGGTAATCTTCTTTTATCTTCAATTAATTATACCCTTTCTCATTTTAAAGAAGTAAAGGGTATAAAGCTTTTAATAGAAGGTAAAAGAGTTGACTTATTAGGCGACCTGGATTTGAAGGGAAATCTTCCTATAGAGAGATGGAAAAATCTTTTTTTAACAGGTAAGGAAAGCAGAGTTCTCGGAGAAGATAACAGGGCAACTTTATATTTACTGGAACCCAATACTTCACTTCTTGTTCCTGTTACCTGTGTTTTTCGGGATTCCAAACAATTACCACTCCTTGCTATACAACATCTCTCCAGGGGTCTTGATGAAGAATGGGCCAGTCCTACGCTTCCAGCGGGAACTGAGGTTTTATCTTTTAATGTAAAGAATGATATTGGGTATATCGATTTGAATTCGACCTTTTTAAATTTAGATAAAAATATATCACCGGAAATAGTTATAAATTCTCTGTCCTTTACCATTACAGAGTTTGACCATATAAATGGATTACATATAACAGTAGAGGGTAAGGATTTGCAAAGTTATTCTTCCATGAAATTACCTTCTATTTTATCTCGTCCTGGTGTAATTAATGAATTAGTTATGATTCCTATTAAAGAGAGTTGTAAGGAGGTGAAGACCTGGTTTATAACCAGGTGTTTTTTTGAAGAAATATATCTTTAATATAGTACTAATATTAATTTTATTGTTTATACATATGGATATTGCTTTTTGTGCCAGAGATATAACAGCAGTAAATAAGAAGATTACAAATATAATTTATAAAGGAACTTCATCAGGAGGGGAAATAGTTATTCAGGCTACTGGTCCTATAAAGTATTCTTCTCAGCTATTGTCCAATCCCCTGAGAATTGCTGTTGATATAAATGATGTTGTTTTGTCTCTGCAAAAGGAACCTGATATAAAGAATGATTTAGTTAAAAGTATAAGGGTTTCTCAGTATTCTCTTAAGCCTGATATTGTCCGTGTTGTTGTTGAATTAAATAAACCTCTCGCTGTGAGAATAGCTTCAAGAATTAATCTTGATGAAGTAAAATTGAAACTTAATTATACCAATGAAGATATGGCTACTCCTGATGTAACGCCGATCCCTGCAGTTAGATCTCAGGAGCATGTTACCCAACCTTCTACTCAGAAGATGCTGGGGATTCAGTTTGAGAGAAAAGATGATATTCGTAAGATTTTGATAACTACTACAGGGCCCGTAAGTTATGAATGGCATAGATTGAAAAGTCCTGATAGTAGAATTTATATTGATTTCACTGATGCTGTCCTTATAGAAAAAAAACTATCTGTCCCTGTTGAGGATGATATAGTATCAGATATAAGGGTAGCTCAAAATAGATTATCTCCAAATGTAGTAAGGATTGTATTTAAATTAAGTAAACCCCTTAAGGTTACTTTTCTTAAATCTCAGAGTGTTGCTAATCAGTTAATAATAGAAATTGGAAAAGAAAAAGAAAATGAAAGTGTTATGGCTAAAATAGGTACAGGTTTCATTGGTTATCTGTCTACAGGAAAAATAATAGTAATTGATCCGGGACATGGTGGGGGAGACTATGGCGCCATTAATCCTCAGACAGGACTTGCAGAAAAAGAGGTAACCCTTGATGTGTCGTTGCGTTTACAGGAACTTTTAATCCAGGATGGATGGAATGTTATACTGACTCATTCTACTGATCGGGATGTAACTTCTTCAGATAGTTCTGATTCGGAGGAATTATGGGCAAGAGCAAATATTGCAAATCAGGGTCAGGCTTCTTTTTTTATAAGTATTCATTGTGACGCGTGCAGTAATGAAAATGTAAGAGGTTCTACTACTTTTTACTGTAAAGATGTAGATAAACCTTTTGCTATGGCTCTTCATAAATCGCTTATAAGTAATCTCAAGACAGCAGATAGAGGTACGAAAAGTGCAACTTTTTACGTTCTCAAACATACGACAATGCCTGCTGCGTTGATTGAAATAGCTTTTATAAGTAATTCTGAAGATGCTAAATTACTATCCGCCCCGGATTTTAGACAAAAAGTAGCCAGGGCAATTTTTGAAGGACTTTATGAATATATAGGAGGTCCTGTTATAATTGGAGGGAAATAATTTTTAATTTTCTATTGTTTATTTAATATATTAGTGGTAAAATTATGAAATATTTTAAAAATTTTCCAGAGAATTTTGTTTATTATTGTTATAAATTTTAGAAAAATCTTGTAAACTTAAGGTTTTTTGAGTTTGCAAATAAGATATTAAGAATTTTTTGATAAAAGAGGAAAAAAAAATAATTTCTAGAAAATAATGTAATACGTTTTTATCTTGCAAAAGAAAAAAATTCTTTTCTTATTTTGAAGAAAAAGAGTTAATTTTTTAATAGAATTTTGTGAATTAAGAAATTAGAATGTAAAGATATTTAAGCATATATAAAGTGTTGTAGATGAGTACTGATAGGTCAGAAGAAAAAAAGACAAGGTGGTGGTGATAGAGTGGCGAATAGCCGACCGATAGGTCTTCTGGACTCAGGGGTGGGGGGGTTAACAGTAGCTGCAGAGATTTTTTCCCAGTTGCCTAATGAAGAGATTTATTATTTTGGTGATACATTGCATATTCCTTATGGTTCTAAATCACCCGCTGAATTAAAGATCTACGTTACAGAAATTCTGGAATTTTTTAGAGAAAAGCAAATTAAACTGGTTGTAATGGCTTGTAATACGACATCTGCTGTTGTGTTGCCAGAAATCAAATATAAATATGAGTTTGATATACTGGGTGTGATTTTGCCTGGTTCTCAGGCTGCTATTAAAGCTACCAGAAATAAGAGAGTTGGTGTGATAGGTACAAATGTAACTATTGTGAGCCATGCATATTCAAGGGTTATAACAAGCCTGGATGGAGTTCGTAATGTCTATGCTCAGGCCTGTCCCAAATTGGTTCCATTAGTTGAGAGCGGGGAGGTTAGTTCTCGTAAGGCAAAAAGAATAGTAGATGAATATTTAGCTGATCTTAAAAGGGTGAAAATAGATACTCTTGTTTTAGGTTGCACTCATTATCCTTTTCTTAGAGATATTATTTATGAGAGTATAGGCTCCAATGTTAATTTAATAGATCCAGCTTATTATACTGTTCAGGCTATAAAGGAACTTTTAGTTAAGAAAGATATGTTGAGAGAAGATAAAACCCCTCCAGAACATCAATATTTTGTAAGTAAAGATCCTTTCCATTTTAAATCTGTAGGCGAAACATTTTTAGGACGTTCTATTCCAAATGTTACAGAGGTAAATCTTTCTCCAGTTCTTTTGACAGTATAATAAAAATATTTTTATATTTTTAAAAAGCGTCTACACAGTAGACGCTTTAAATTTTGAAAGGAGTTTTCTATGGAAAGACGTGATGGAAGAGGAAATGGTGATTTACGGTCCATAAGAATATATCGTAATTATACTAAATATGCAGAAGGTTCTACCCTGATTGAAATGGGAGAGACAAAAATAATATGTACTGCTTCAGTGGAAGATAAAATTCCTTCCTTTATTGAAGAAGAAGGAGGAGGAAGAGGTTGGATTACATCTGAATATTCTATGCTTCCAAGAGCAACACAAACCAGGAGTCGACGCTCTTCATCAGGTCGTACCAATGAAATACAGAGACTTATAGGAAGAACCCTGAGAGCTGTTACAGATCTAAAGGTTCTTGGAGAAAGAACTATTATTCTGGATTGTGATGTAATACAGGCTGATGGAGGGACACGAACAGCTGCTATTACAGGAGCTTTTATAGCTCTTGCCGATTCTATTAAATATATAATAAAGAAAACAGGAACTGGTGAAGGAGCATTACGAAGTTATGTGGCAGCAGTGAGTGTTGGTTTACTTCATGGAGAAGAATTACTTGATTTAACCTATGAAGAGGACTCTACAGTAGATGTTGATTTTAATCTTGCCATGACTTCATCAGGTGAGATAGTAGAAATTCAGACTACAGCAGAGGGGCGTCCTTTAACAGAAGAACAACTGCAAAATCTGCTTCTTATGGGTAAAAAAGGCATTTCCTTATTGATTGAAAAACAGAAAGAAATTTTAGAACCCACTCTGGGGGAGATAAAATTGTTTGGAAAGTGAGATGTTAAAGAAAAAACTTTTACTTGCTACTAAAAATAAACATAAACTTGAGGAATTATTATATATTCTTAAACCAATAAACCGTGAAATAATAACCTGTCATAATATTGGAGATTATCCCGATATTGAGGAAACAGGCACTACCTTTGAAGAAAATGCATGGATAAAAGCCAAAGTTCTGGCTGATTTTACGGGTTTATTAACGGTTGCGGATGATTCTGGACTGGAAATTGATTTTCTTGAAGGATGGCCAGGGATTGCTTCTGCCAGATTTGCAGGACCACAGGCAGGTTTTGTTGAAAAAAATTTAACGATTCTTAATCTTATGGAAGGTGTCCCAAAAGAGGCGAGAACAGCGAGATTTGTATGTGTTGCGGCTCTCGTCCGAAGGGATTGCAGAACAGAATTTTTTAAAGGGATATGTGATGGGTTTATTACATCGTCACCTTCGGGAATATATGGTTTTGGTTATGATCCTATTTTTTATATACCTTCATTAAAAGCTACTATGGCAGAACTTTCTTTCGAAGTAAAAAATCAGATAAGTCACAGGGCACTTGCTTTTAAAAAGTTGACTTCCTTTTTATCACAGAATGATATTTAAAATCTTGACAAGCTACATTTTTTTCAGTATACTAAAGTTTGCTGTGAGATACGGGGCGTAGCTCAGCTTGGCTAGAGCACATGGTTTGGGACCATGGGGTCGGAGGTTCAAATCCTCTCGCCCCGATGTTAGCGCTCATAGCTCAATGGATAGAGCAACGGACTTCTAATCCGTAGGTTAGAGGTTCGAGTCCTCTTGGGCGCGTTATTATGGCGAGCGTAGCTCAGTTGGTTAGAGCGCTGGTCTGTGGAACCAGAAGTCGTGGGTTCAAATCCCATCGTTCGCCTTATGTAAGAGAGGGAAGAAAGTTTGCGCTCGTAGCTCAACGGATAGAGCGTCGGACTTCGGATCCGTAGGTTGGGGGTTCGAATCCCTTCGAGCGCGTATTAATGGGAGGGAATATATTTTATTTATGGGTCGTTAGCTCAGGTGGTAGAGCACTTGACTTTTAATCAAGGTGTCACAGGTTCGAGTCCTGTACGACCTATTAGAAAAAAATGAAAAGTGAAATAATTCTTTTCATCTTTCACTTTTAACCAATAAGGGTCGTTAGCTCAGACGGCAGAGCACCTGACTCTTAATCAGGGTGTCACAGGTTCGATTCCTGTACGACCCATAAAATAGTGAGGGGTGTAGAGTGAATAAACGTTTTCTCCATTCATCACTCACTATTTGCCAATTAAGGGCGAGTGATGGAAAGGCAGACATGCAAGACTTAGGATCTTGTGGGGACAACCCCGTGAGAGTTCAAATCTCTCCTCGCCCAGGAATAGGTTATATAAATTTAAATAAATTTCAATATTAAGCGGAAGTAGCTCAGTGGTAGAGCATCTGCTTGCCAAGCAGATGGTCGCGAGTTCAAGTCTCGTCTTCCGCTCTATTTTTAAGTGTTATTTAATGTGAAAATTGAGAGGATAAATCTATGCAAGTTACAATCAACAAATTACCTCAGAGCCGTGTTCTTTTGAACATAGAGGTGGAAGCAAAAAAAGTCAGTGAAGCCTTTAATAAAGCTTACAAAAATTTAAGTAAAAAAACCAGTGTTCCCGGATTTAGAAAAGGAAAAGTGCCTCGAAAGATACTAGAGAGAGTTATAGGAAGAGATATAATATCAGAGGAAGCCTGCAACTTAATTCTGGCTGAAACTTATCCGGAAGCCATTAAAGAAGTAGATATCTTCCCTCTGGGCGAACCGGAATTA
>Ga0302240_1000599_pt1 | contig 35535 bp, 26 predicted proteins | sample AAG_UR_His_MG_FD_193538 | JGI IMG/M metagenome (GOLD analysis project Ga0302240, IMG submission 193538) | Enriched activated sludge microbial communities from anaerobic digester in WTTP, New Holstein, Wisconsin, United States - AAG_UR_His | ecosystem: Engineered > Bioreactor > Anaerobic >... | reverse complement strand
TACGCTAGCCAACTGCGCCACGCCCCGATTTATTTCATTAATTTATTTTTTCTTTACTTTTTCTAAAAAATTTATAACTCAAGACCCTCCCGAACCTATTCGGGATACGCTAGCCAACTGCGCCACGCCCCGATTTATTTCATTAATTTATTTTTTCTTTACTTTTTCTAAAAAATTTATAACTCAAGACCCTCCCGAACCTATTCGGGATACGCTAGCCAACTGCGCCACGCCCCGATTTATTTCATTAATTTATTTTTTCTTTACTTTTTCTAAAAAAATTATAACTCACGACCTTCCCGAACCTATTCGGGACACGCTAGCCAACTGCGCCACGCCCCGAAATGTTCAAATCAAGTTGCAAAAATATTAAATTTTCTTAATCAACAATCTTTTTGTCAAAAAACAATACGGTAGATTCCCGGATCATAATCCTTACAGATATGATAAAGAACCTTCTCGTAATCCTTCTGGTTTCCTACAAAATCAATGTTATTGGTGTCAAGAAGCAATATTCTGGTTTCTGACAATTGACGAAGGTAATCGAGATAACCCGACTGGATTTTTTCAAGATATGAATCTTCAATTGATTGTTCATAGGTACGCCCCCTATAACGTATATTATGCTGAAGCCTTTCAATATCAACATAAAGATAGATTAACAGATCAGGCTTGGGTACTGTGCTGATAATAATATTAAACAAGCGTTTGAATAACCTGAATTCATCATCTGACAAAGTTTTATGAGCAAAAATTAAAGATTTGTCAATGAAATAATCTGATACAATAAATGATTTAAATAAATCCATTGTGGACAACTGATCCTTAACTTGCTGATAACGTGAAGCAAGAAACGACAATTCAAGCGGGAAAGCATATTTTGACTGATCCTGATAAAATTTTGGCAAAAACGGATTGTCTTCAAATTGCTCAAGGATAAGTTTGCCATTAAAATCTTCTGCCAATCTGCTGGCAAGCGAAGTTTTACCGGCTCCGATATTACCTTCGACACAAATATAATTATATGGAATATTTTCTGATCTCATTTAAAATTTTTTCATGATGTTTTCCCAGGTACAAATAGTTTAACTTCCTTTGTATCATTACATTCTTTAAGCAAGGCTTCAATGGATCTATTAAATAACGGATGAATATAATCCCCGGCTATTTCAGCCATAGGTATGAGTGTAAATCTGCGGAGATGCAGGCGTGGATGTGGTATAACAAGATGCTTGTCATTAATGACATAGTCGTTAAAAAATAAAATATCTATATCAATATTACGGCTACTGTAATTTTTAGAGGTTCTTATGCGTCCAATATATGATTCAATTTGCAGCAATTGATCTAACAGACAAAAAGGATTATATAAAGTTTCAATATAAATAACCTGATTTAAAAAACTTACTTTATCATCGAAACCCCATGGGGCAGTTTCATAAACAGAAGAGGACTTAATAATGTTACCAATTTGTTCATCAATAAGTTCCCTGGCTTTTGCAAGCATTTCTGAACGATTGCCACGATTGCTTCCCAGAAGTAAATATGCTTTTTCAAACATGTCGCAAATAAAACGTCAAAATTACAATTGTTCAATTAATAAATATTTTTCCGATCTCAATAAATCTTATTAATTTCGGCATTTCAAAAAAACAAATGTTTATCAGATTCAATTACTTAATCCTAATTCGCTATGAAACAGTTCTTTAAATTTATGTTTGCCTCTATGTTAGGCTTTATTATCGGCGGGATCATTCTGCTTTTTCTCCTTATTGGAATGATAGCTTCAATAGCATCATTTTCAAAAGAACAAACCATTGTAAAACCCAATACAGTTTTACATATAAAGCTGGATCAGCCTATATCGGACAGGAATCCTAAAAACCCCTTTGCTTCATATGATTTTTCCGGATTCAAATCCAACCCTGGTTTGAATGAAATACTTAAGAACATAGATAAGGCTGCCAAAGATCCTAACATTTCCGGAATTTTATTTGAACCCTCTGCAGTTTCTGTAGGATTGAGCACTCTTGGCGAAATTCGTGAGTCGCTGGAAAAATTTAAAGAAAGTGGTAAATTTATTATCAGTTATAGCGAAAACTATTTTCAATCTTCTTATTATCTCGCAACAGTTGCTGATAAGGTATATCTGAATCCGGAGGGGAGTTTTGAACTGAAGGGTTTGAGCGTTCGTGCTGTATTTCTGAAAGGACTGCTCGAAAAACTTGATATTGAGCCACAAGTCATAAGTTATGGGAAATACAAAAGTGCTGCCGACCCCCTTATTTTCGATAAGCTTACTGAAGCTAACCGCGAACAGCTTAGCGTTTATATTAATAATGCATGGCAGAATATTCTTGAAACAATAGCAAATTCGCGTAATCTCACTGTTGAGGAATTAAACGCAATAGCTGATAATTATAAAGTTGAATTTGCCAATGATGCTTTTGAACATAAGCTGGTTGATGCACTATGTTATAAAGATCAGTTATTTAAAGAATTGAAAGAAAGAATTGGAATTGAGCAAGATACCGAATTGAAGTTGATGGAAATAGGCAAATATTTGAATGCTCCGGCACTGCGTGATGGCAAAGCACGTTCCCGAAATAAAATTGCAGTTGTTTATGCTCAGGGTAATATTATTTCCGGTAAAGGTGATGAAACAACAATAGGTTCGGAGAGTATCTCAGCGACAATAAGAAAGGCTCGTGAAGATAAAAATGTAAAAGCAATAGTATTGCGGGTAAATTCGGGTGGCGGCAGCGCTCTTGCATCTGATGTCATTTTGCGTGAAATATTACTTGCCAAAGCCGAAAAACCTGTTGTAGCTTCTTTTGGCGATGTTGCAGCATCAGGTGGATATTATATTGCCTGCGGAGCAGATAAGATTTTAGCTACGCCTACCACGCTAACCGGATCTATTGGCGTGATTGGAATGATCCCTAATATGAAAAACTTCTTTAACAATAAGCTTGGAGTTAAATTTGATCATATTTTAACCAATGAGTATGCTGATTTCATTCCGTTTGACAGACCTCTGAACAGCCAGGAAAAAGATATTCTGCGTCGTATGATAGATAACACTTATGACGTTTTTATTACTCATGTAAGCAATGGACGTAATATTAATAAAGAAATGGTGGATAAAATTGGTCAGGGGCGTATATGGGCCGGAAACGATGCCCTTGAAATTGGATTGATTGATAAAATTGGCGGTTTACAGGATGCAGTAGATCTTGCTGCCGAACTGGCCGGACTAACTGACTGGCGCATTACAGAACTACCTGAACAAAAAGATTTTCTTACAATGATTATGGAAGACATGCAGAATGAAGCAGTTAAAAAATCCATAAACGTCGAGATGGGAGAGTATTATAAGTATTATCAGTACTTGAAGAATGCTGCCAGTTTTCAGGGTATTCAGGCACGAATTCCCTTTGAAATAGAAATTGATTAAAATTATAAGTGTTTTTCATAAAACCACTAACAACCGTTTTATACTGTAAAAATCAGTATTACGGCAGAAGCATAATTTTCAGGAACCGATGAATTCTGATGATCTGGATTTTCAGAATGATTCCAGCCATTGCTTACGTATAGCCATTTTTTGCGAATCGCTGTAAGACATGTTATAGTTGTAAAGAGCCTCTTCCCAGTCTCCGTACATGGCATTGGGAAGTACTATATATCTTCGTCCGAACTCATTACGCAGACTATCAGTTACTTTTGCTCTATCGGTTACACTTTTTTTCTCAAATATATCAGAAAAATCTGCAAGATTATCACCAATAAGGAGTGATATATGATAATTTGCGGCAATTGCCCTGCGTCTGTTTTCCTTTCCTGATTCTGCTGTCCTTAAAATAATATTTTTATCTGTCGCCTGAGGGAATCCCAGTTCCTGCAAATTTCTTACAGTAGCTTCTCTAAGATGTTCTTTTCGGTTTGAAACATAAAACAGTGTAACACCATAATTTCTGGCAAGCTTCATAAACTCAACAGCACCTGGAAGAGCTTTGGCTTTGCCAAGATTACACCATCTGTCCCAATATTCCGGATAGGAAGTCGCTTTTTCTATACATTTCGCACTATGAGGACTATTATCCACCATAGTTTCATCAATGTCCACAATTACAGCCCGAGGCAAAATTACATTCTCATCGCGCAAATCGCGTTCAAGCATTATACGTGCCATATTGAAAGCCTGATAACATAATGCCCTGTATTCAGCAGACTTTTGCTGGAACAATATAGCCATTACTGTTTGCTCACTTATAGGAATTGAAAATAAAGTATCATCAGTAATTTCTTTAACCGGCAATAAAGTGTCTGTAGTGATAGTGTCAGTAATGATTTCGGGTTCTTTAGGTTTAAAAGGAGGAAAACAGGACGATAGCGATGCTATTAACCCAAAGATCAGCACAATAGAGATAAAGTCATTTCTTTTCATAATATCTGGAATTAATAGAGCAAAAATATGAAAAGTTAGAATATAAACTGAAATATTAACTCATTCAATGATTGATTTAAGCATAAAATCAGGTTTTCATAAACTCATATAACACTTAGAATATCAATATTTTATATCACGGAATAATAAGATAATAATAAAAGGTTTGTGAATTCAGCAGTTTTTAATAATTTTGCAGCCCTTTTTAAAAATGTTATTCATCTTTTAACTTTAACAACAATGAAGGTATATAAAACCAATGAAATCAGAAACATAGCACTAATAGGAAGTGCCAAATCAGGAAAAACCACTCTTTCAGAATCTATTTTATTTAATGGAGGATTAATAAACCGCCGGGGATCTGTTGACGACGGTAACACAGTATCCGATTATCGTGAAATTGAACTTGAACGCCAGAATTCAGTTTCGTCAACAGTGCTTTATGCTGAGTATAAGAATCATAAAATCAATTTTATAGATACTCCCGGTTTTGATGATTTTGTGGGTGAAGTAGTTTCTGCTTTGCGTGTTTGCGATTCGGCTGTTATGGTTGTTAATGCTCAAAACGGAATTGAAGTTGGAACTGAAATTCATTGGAGACATACCATCAGATACAAAACACCGGTAGTTTTTGCGATAAACCATCTGGAACATGAAAAATCAAGCTTTGAAGAAACACTTCGGCAGTTGAAACGACAGTTTGGCAACAGTGTTACTGTTCTCCAATACCCTGTTAATGAAGGCATTAGCTTTGATTCAATTATTGACCTTGTTAAGATGAAAATGATCAGGTACGGTGATGGTGGCAAGGCCGAAATACTTGATATTCCTGCATCAGAAAAAGATAAAGCAGAAGAACTCCATACAGCCCTTGTTGAAAGTGCCGCTGAAAATGATGAAGCACTTATGGAAGCTTTCTTTGAAAATGCTACTCTTACTGAAGAAGAAATGCAGCGTGGTTTGAAGTTAGGGATTATTAACCGCGGATTATTCCCGGTAATGTGTGTGGCAGCTAAACCATTCAAGGGTATTGACTTGCTGATGGATTTTATGATAAGTACCCTGCCTGCTCCTAACGAAGTTCCTCCTGCTAAGACAGTTAGTGGCAGAGAACTTAAATGTGATGTAAATGATGCTGCTACAGCTTTTATTTTCAAAACAAGTATTGAACCTCATCTGGGCGAAGTTTCATATTTTAAGGTTTACGGCGGAGAAGTTGCTGAAGGTACTGAAATGATAAACGGAAAATCGGGTAATAAGGAAAGGATCACTCAATTATTTGTTATTTCAGGTAAAAACCGTGAGAAAGTTGAAAAAGTTGTTGCCGGCGATTTTGGTGCCGCCATTAAATTAAAAAGTGTTCGTACAAACCAGACACTTAATTCTGCAAAATACTCTGATGAAATCATTGAACCTATAGTTTATCCCGAACCCAAGATCAGAATGGCAGTAAAAGCCAAATCTTCAACTGATGATGAAAAACTCGGAACCATCCTTAATGAAATGAGCAAGGTAGATTCTACCCTCATAGCTCATCAGTCGAAAGAATTGAGACAACTTATTCTTGAAGGACAGGGCGAACTTCATCTGAATATTGCCAAATGGCATATTGAAACAATTGACAAAATTCCAATTGATTTTATTGCTCCTAAAATTCCATATCGCGAAACTATTACCAAACAGGCAAAATCAACCTATCGTCATAAGAAACAATCAGGTGGAGCAGGTCAGTTTGGCGAAGTACACATGCTTATCCAGCCCTACACTGAAGATATGGTTAAACCCACTGAATTCCCTGTTCGTGGCACTGAAGAACATGAAATGCCATGGGGTGGAAAGCTTATTTTCAACAACTGTATTGTTGGAGGTGCTATTGATGCCCGTTTTATGCCGGCAATTCTGAAAGGGATCATGGAAAAGATGGAAGAAGGACCTCTTACCGGTTCATACGCCCGCGACATTTCTGTTTATATCTACGACGGAAAAATGCACCCGGTTGACTCCAATGAGATTTCGTTCAAACTTGCCGGACGTAATGCTTTCAGAGATGCGTTCAAAAATGCAGGACCAAAGATTCTTGAACCCATATATGATGTTGAAGTAATTGTGCCCGAAGAAAAAATGGGTGATGTGATAACTGACCTCCAGGGACGCAGAGCTGTGATAATGGGTATGGAAAGCGAAGGTAACTATCAGAAGATCAAGGCTAAAGTTCCACTTGCAGAAATGAACCGTTATTCTACTTCATTAAGTTCAATTACAAGTGGGCGTGCTACTTATGGACTTCGTTTTTCTGAATATCAGCAGGTGCCACCAGATGTTCAGACAGCATTGCTTAAAGCTTACGAAGAACTGGAAAGCGAAGAAGATTAATCAGGGATATGTGTTTTATCCCTTTATGACAGCAAGAGGAGAAAGTTCAACCACGATTTCTACCAAATCCTGTTGATCCTCCATAACCTCATCAATATTTTTATAAGCTCCGGGAGCCTCTTCAAGGTCTGCCCGCCCGCGGATTGCATGAAGAATACCCTGTTCGTTAAGAAATGCAGTTTGTTCTTTCAGATCAAGGCTTCGTATTGCTTCTTTACGTCCCATTATGCGTCCGGCGCCATGCGAACAGCTTTCAAAGCTTTCAGGATTGCCCTTGCCTCTTACAATATAGCTTTTAGTTCCCTGTGAACCCGGAATTATTCCGAGCTCATCCTTGCGGGCACTTGTGGCTCCTTTTCGGTGTACAATTACATCGGTCTCGAAATGCTTTTCCTTAGCAGCATAATTATGGGCAATATTTATAAAATTATCAGTTTCGAACCCTTTGCCAAAATGTTCTTTAAATACAGAAATGACATTTTCAAGCATAAGCTTTCGGTTCGCAAAGGCAAAATCAATACAATATTGCATTTCGTTTATATATTTCTGAGCTTCCAGGGTTTCAACAGGGAAAAAGGCAAGATCATCCTTTTCATTAACTTTTGTGTACCACATTCTGTTAAGAATCTTTGCCTGTTTGTTATAAAATTCAGCAACTTTTAGCCCAATATTACGGCTTCCGGAATGAACCATGATCCAGATAAAACCATCAGAACCTCTTTGTATTTCAATAAAATGATTACCGCTGCCTAAAGTTCCAAGTTGTCTTAAAGCTGAATCATATTCCTGTTCCACTATGCCTCCCTCTACTATATTGTCAATTGAAGGCATAAGATTCTCATTCTGAGGGTATTTATGATGATTAAAACCAAGCGGAACCAAAGCTCGGATTCCACTCATTATTTCTTTCAGCTTATTGGTTTGGATTGAATCCAGATTTGTTCTTACTGTGCACATTCCGCAACCTATATCAACACCAACAGCATTTGGCACAATAACATCACGTGCGGCTAGTACACCCCCGATAGGCATTCCGTAGCCAACATGAGTATCGGGCATCAAGGCAATATGCCGGAAGGCAAAAGGCAGGTTTGCAAGGTTGATTGCCTGCTTCATTGCATCCGGCTCTACTTCGTCAAGCCACATTTTTATTGGTATTTTTTCTGATGAGATTACCTTTTTCATTATTATTTTTAAAAATCTAAGTTATTATTGAATTGATCCGTCAGGGAAGGCTGCCGGTTTTGCAAATTCCGGATTATTAACAAAATCGTCGTCGCGCAGGGTTTTAATAAATGCAAGCAGATCAGATTTTTGTTTTGGTGTTAACTGAACCCCTCCTCTGTGTGCATGATGCATTAACGGATGAACATAAGCCGACATTTTCACATGATGAGAATAAAAATCAATCACTTCTGCCAAAGTTGCGAACCTGCCATCATGCATATACGGTGCTGTATATTCAATATTACGAAGTGTGGGAGCACGGTAGGCTCCTATATCACGCGGATTGCCGGTAATGGCGTAACGATCGCCCGGATCATTGAAAACAGTATCCTTACCGTTATTATAATAAAGATTGGTAGTGAAAAGTGGTACACCTGCCCCTCCATGACAATGAAAACAATCAGCACCTTCTTCAGTCATAAAAAGAACATAACCGCTTAGTTCTTCTTCGGTTAACTGTTCCTCACCATTTAAATAGCGGTCAAATCTCGAATTAGCCGAGATTAGCGTTCGAACAAACTGGGCTATCGCCTTGCCAATATTTTCCATAGTAACCTTGTCAGAGCTAAAAGCTTTGTAAAAAAGCTGCGGATACCCCGGCAGACTTTGTATCAGTGCTACCGTACGACTTGTATCTCCGTGCATTTCGTGAGGTGCTACTACGCCAGTCCATGCAAAATCTTCAAGACGGCGCAGGGATGCATCTTCATTACTATGATGTATCAACCCGTTCCATAAATATCCGTTATGATTAAAAACAAGATTTATCAGTGGCATAATGAAATTTGGCGTCTGAATGCCTGTAAGTCCAAAAGTAGCGCCACCAGTATATTTAGGATGGTCAATGCCACATTCAAATGAGCGCGACTGAAGGTGACAGGTACCGCAACTCATCAGTGAATCGCTGTGAGTACGTCCCGAAAGGCGACCATCATAAAACAAATAGCGACCCAGAGCCACACCTTCCACTGTCATTGGATTGTTGTCAGGTATATTAAGTTTTGTAGGGAAATATCGGGGAATTTCTATGATATAGGGAGTGGGATTATATTCTTCTGGTACATCATTGTTTTTCCTGCAGAAACTAAACAGCATAATCACGCTTAAGATGCTGATTATTAAAACACTCTTATATTTTGTAATTAAGACCATTTATGCTGCTTAATGGAGTATTTACAAAGATCGTTAAAAAAAACGGATTTCTGGCATGGTTTTGAATATCATTGAACAAAATCCTCCTTAATCTTTCCCGGATTTCATCTTTACCAGAATTCAAAATTATAAAAATGGGACTGTACAAATCTCCAACTATTTGCCAGTTAAAAAGCCAATAACTATTCTCATTTTATTTCGTTATACTATAAAATTCTTAATTTTACCTTTTTTTTAATCAAGCAAACCCAGATTTATGATAGTCAGATTTTCCCGCTATATACTCATACTCTCAATAATTTTATTATCTCCATACGGGCTATTCGCTCAGTTAAGTTCAGGAGGAATTCCTCCAGGTTTTAAAACCCCGGAATCAGACGAGGACTTAACACTTTATTCAGTTTCCGTTTCTGATTTTGAACACCTTTTAAAATCGGATGATTATACTGATAAATCAGGAGAAGCTCAACGAATTGGAGTTTTACTTCCGCTTAACATTAATCCTGCTAAATCATCTGACTGGAAACAATTACCCGATGGTTCAAAACAATGGCGGATAAGAATACAGGCAGAAGGTGCTGAAGCTTTAGCATTATACTATCAGGATTTTCACCTTCCTGAGGGTTGCAGTCTATTTATATATAATAGACTTAGAACCAAAGTAATAGGTGCGTTTACACATCTTAATAATCATGAGAGTGGCAGTTTTGCAAATGAACTTATACCGGGCGAAGAACTGATAGTTGAATTGCTGACTGACAATTCAGTTCGTGAGTTACCTGCATTTAATATAAGTGAAGTACTTTACGCATTTAACAATGAAGATGACAGTTTATATGATTTTGGGGATTCAGGACCATGTAATGTAAATGTTAATTGCAGCGAAGGCACAAACTGGCAGGATCAGAAGCGCGGAGTAGTAAAGATCCAGGGTAAAGTTGGGAACGTTGTGCTAAGATGTTCGGGAAGCCTCATTAATAATACCAAACTTGATTTCAAACCTTATATTTTTACAGCCGATCACTGCGCCAGGACTGGTTCAACTTATGCTAACGAACAGGATATGAACCAATGGGTTTTTTATTTCAACTTTGAATCAGAAACCTGTGAGAACCCTGAAGACACACCACCTGAAACTACTCTGACCGGAGCTTCAATGAAAGCTAATGTAGGCGGTGGCAGTTTACAGATGGGAAGTGATTTCTGCCTTGTTTTGCTTAACAATAACATCCCTCCAATAGTTAATCCGTATTTTAACGGATGGTCGCGCCTTGATATTCCTTCGCCAAACGGTGTAACAATTCATCATCCTCAGGGTGATATAAAAAAGATCTCAACATATAATACACCATTGATCTCATCAGCATGGAATTTTTCAACCCCCAATATGTACTGGCAAACCAGATGGGCAGAAACTGAAAATGGTCATGGTGTTACCGAAGGAGGCTCTTCCGGCTCACCCTTGTTTAATGATTCCGGACTTATCATAGGACAGCTTACAGGTGGCGAATCAGGATGCTCTGCCGTACACAAACCGGATTATTATGGCAAATTTGCTGTTTCATGGGAATATGGCAGTGAACCAATGAGGCAGTTAAAGTATTGGCTTGACCCGGAAAACACAGGTGCTGATTATTTTCCCGGGTCTTACGACCAGGATCAGGTTATCGCACTATTTGTTGCTGATACTACTGTTATTCAAACAGGTAGCTCGGTAACCTTCAGCAATATTTCAATAGGAGAACCTACTGAATATCACTGGATTTTTAATGGCGGCGAACCATCAGAAGTATTTACCAAAGACCCCGGTAAAATCACATACAACAAAACTCAGACTCTTGGTTTCGATGTAACCCTGATAGTTAAAAATGAATCACGAAGCGATACTTTGGTTCGAAAGCAATATATAAAAGTATTCCCCGGCATTTATCCGAATCCTGCCGATAAATATGTTAGCATTTTGCTTGGTTCACATGATTATAAGGAAATAAGTGTGGAAATACTTGATATGCAGGGTATCAGGCATGATTACGACGTTTTGGATGTAAGCGGATTGCACTCAGTTAAAATAAAAACTCATTTTTTAAAGAATGGAGTTTATGTGATTAATTTGAGTGAAAATGGCATTAGTTTTACAAGAAAGAAGCTGATAATTACAAGAAAATGATCTGACAAAGGGCTTACCAGCTTTGCTTAACACCAGATAATTATGCCATTACATAAATCTCAGAAATTTCAGTGGGGTCATAACCGGCGTTTTAATGCCTACAGTGAGCACATACGGCAACTTTTTGGCGGAAGGATACAAAAGCTATCAGTAGATGCTGGATTCTCATGCCCCAATCGTGATGGAACCATTGCATACGGCGGATGTACTTTTTGTAATAACGAAGCCTTTAATCCGTCATATTGCTCGCCTGAAAAATCTATAACCCAACAATTGCATGAAGGGATTGTGTTTCATAAAACGAGATATCGCCGTAGCAGCAAATATCTTGCTTATTTTCAGGCTTATACAAACACCCATGCCGAACTTCAGCGATTAATAATGCTTTATGACGAAGCATTGTCTATTCCTGATGTAATTGGTCTTGTTATTGGTACCCGCCCTGATTGTGTTGACAGTGAGAAGCTTGATTATTTTAAAAATCTATCAAAAAAACATTATATTATTATTGAATACGGGATTGAATCCTGTAATGATCATACATTGAACTTAATAAATCGCGGTCATACTTTTAAACAATCGGTATGGGCACTGGAAGAAACAAGGCGAAGAGGTATAAAAAATGGAGCGCATTTCATCATAGGTTTGCCGGGCGAGAGCAGGAAAGAAATCTTAAATCAAGCTAAAACTATTTCTCAATTACCGATCGACAACATAAAATTTCATCAGTTACAAATCCTGAAGAATACTGAAATGGAAAAGCAATATTCTCAAAACCCTGATCTGTTTGAGTTGTTTGAGCTTGATGAATATATTGATTTCATAATTGAATACATTGAGTTACTACCTCCCGATATGGTAATTGAAAGGATTACTGCCGAAACGCCTCCACGTTACCGCATTGCGCCTGACTGGGGCAACCTTCGTACTGATCAGATATTACAAATAATTGAAAACAAACTGGAAGAAAAGGATTCCTGGCAGGGTAAGAGGTATAATCAATAATTTACCGGACTTAGTTATGCAACGTAAAAACTATACTCACATATTTTTCGATCTTGACCATACATTATGGGATTTTGACGCAAACAACCGCATTACTTTTGATGAGATCCTTAAAAAGCACGATCTGTATAATTCAGGAATAAAAAACATTGATAATTTTCTTGAAATCTACGACCCCTACAATAAAATGCTTTGGGATCTTTATAAAAAAGGAAGTATTGAAAAGAACTATCTGAGTTACAGAAGGTTTGAACTAACGTTACTACATTTAGGCATTGATAACACTGAACTGGCAAAAGCAATGGCAGCTGATTATATACAAATAAGTCCTACAAAAACCAGATTAAAAGAAGGAGCTATCGAAGTTCTTGAATATTTGCAGTCACATTATATTCTTGGTTTGCTGACAAACGGTTTTAATGAGATACAATATTTGAAAATCCGTAATTCAGGTCTGGAAAAATATTTTCCGTTTGTTGTAACCTCAGAAGAGGCAGGCAGCAAAAAGCCTGATACAGGAATTTTTGAATTTATTTTAAATAAAACCAATACAAACAGAAATGAATGTATTTATATAGGCGATGAACCTGAAACAGATATTGTAGGAGCTGCAGCAGCTGGTATAGATTCAGTTTTGGTTACATTCGGGAAATATTTCGGAGAAACGCCGGCAACTTTCACAATAAAGACCTTGTATCAGCTAAAAGAAATACTTTAACATAACCCTTCTGTAATCTCTTCACTGACTTAACAAAATTGAACTTCATCAGATTGGATTCCATTTTTAGCTTTACAGGAATCCGAATAACAAAAAAGGCTGAGTATCAGTGCGATAATCAGCCTTGTATGTTAACTAAAAAATTAATTTCTAATTTTTCGGTACAGGAAGCTCTTCACTTGTTTGAGTTTTAGCTTTTGATGAGCAACCGCCACAGGTTTTTCCGGCAGGAGCACAATCAGCTTTTGCTTTGTCACCGCTGCAATCTGATTTTGCTGCAGAAGTGGTTTCAGCTTTGGAATCGCAACATGGGTCAGCAGCCTTTTTCTGAACGGTTTGCTCAACTTTTGTTGATTTTGAGGTTTTTGGTGATTGATCACTCGGAAAACCGGCACTTAAAAAAGCAATAAGTGCAACAAATGAGAATAATAATGCAAATGTCTTTTTCATAGAATTTAGTTTTTTGTTATGGCGCAAAAGTAAGCACTTCATATTGGTTAACAACATTCCTAAAAGTTAATGTTTTGTTAAAAAAGCTACTAAACACTGGCTATAATTGTTTCTGCAGCCTTAACATTCTGATTTAGTGACACATGCACCTTTGAATTAAGAGGCAGGAAAAGATCCACCCTCGAACCAAATTTAATAATACCTATTTCTTCACATTGTGATATCTGTGTTTCAGGGCGAAGATTACATACTATCCGGCGTGCAAAAGCACCAGCAATCTGCCTGATCAAAACAGGTCCTACAACTTCGTTTTCAATTACCAGACTATTTCTTTCGTTCTCAACTGAAGATTTTGGCAGCCAGGCAAACATATATCGTCCCGGGTGATATTTGTAATATTTCACAATCCCCCGTACAGGAGCAAAATTAACATGGACATTAGACACATTCATAAATACTGATACCTGAAGGCGTTTATCATGAAAAAACTCATTTTCAAATACTTCCTCGATCACTACTACTTTACCATCAGCAGCGCTATAAATATCATTATCAGAATTATTTGAAATACGTTTTGGAACACGGAAAAAACTTATTACAAAAGCCCACAGTGCAAGACTGATTATTAAAATCAGAATTTTAGAAAATTGAGAAACTAAAAAAAACTGGCAGAGCAGGACATTAAGAATAATCAAAATTGCCAGTACAGTAAAAATGATTTTATATCCTTCTTTGTGTATTTTCATTCAGATAGTAAGGTTAAAATACAAAAATAATAAGATAGAAATAGATGACCGGTGCAGTAAAGAACAGAGCATCGAAACGATCGAGTATGCCTCCGTGACCCGGCAATAAAGTGCCGCTGTCCTTAACTCCGGCATGTCTTTTCAGCATTGATTCGCAAAGATCACCAAGAGTTCCGGCTATCATAATGATTAATGCCATTGCTATCCAGTGAACAACCTGAATAGAAGTTAAATAATAAGAAACAATGAAAGCTGTGGCAAGTCCGAAAACCAGCCCACCTATACATCCTTCCCATGTTTTGCCCGGCGACAGGCGTTTGTAAAGCGTATGTCGTCCAAAGCTTGACCCCAGTATATATGCCGCTGAATCGTAAACCCACAGAATAACAAGAATCATAAGAAGAAGATAGGCACCTGTTAGAGGTCTGATTTTCTCACCCAATAGATATACCGATGACAATAATGATAATGGCACGGATATAAACATGATCCCTGCAAGTGAAATCCCAATGAACTGTGAGGATTGGGAGTTGTTGTCGAACATCGCAGTTAAAAACGGAATCATAAAGATCAATGGTACTGCCCAAAGCCATTTTGCTTCAATCCAGCTACTATTAAAAGCAAATATAAGGATGAAGATCAAAGCTCCGGTAATTGTGCCTGCCACTCGGGAAGCATTGCTGGCGTAAGGTTTGAAAAGTCTGTAAAACTCACCCATACCAAGAATGTAAACAACAAGCATTAAAGCTGCAAAATAATTTACTCCCAGCAGGATTGCCCCTACCATGACTACTGCAAACAATATTGCGGTAAGAGTGCGGGTGCGAAAATTGGGAGGACTCATTATTTGGAACTATTGATTATCTGATTTGCTTCAAATGCATCCTCAACCGGCACATATAATTCTGCTTCACCAAACAGGTAAGCAGAATCCTTTTTATTGATTATCACGCTTTCAATATTTTCAGCAGCAAGCAATCCTTTTAGAATCTCAACTTTAATCACATCTGAAGAGCTAAAGATCATAGTCCATTTTTCATCCATCTAACACAAAATTTAATTAGTATCATCAAGTAAAAACAGGTAAAGTTCTTTAGGACCATGAGCGCCCATGATCAATGTTTTTTCAATATCTGCTGTTCGGCTCGGACCTGTAATTAAACTCACCATTGAGGGCATTTGTTGCTGATATTTTTCCTTCAAAGCCTTAAAAGCCTGTTTTATATCGTCCACCATTTGATTGGTATGAGCAAGAACAATATGAATTTCAGGAAATATATTTATACGCCTTCCCGGTCCGCTGCGGGATGAAACCATGATACTTCCGTGACGGGCGATCAAAAATTCACAAAACGTAACTGCTGCTTTCATGTTTGCAGCCTGTGAACGATCGTTTGTAACAGGAATACCGGATTTTAAAAGTAAATTAAACAGCCTTTTATCAAAACAGAACAGAGGTTTTAAATCATTTTCTTCAATAAGGTCTTCAAGATTTGATATTAATTCTTCCTGAGTTTCACAAAAAACAAACTTACCGCCTGCTTTTGTAAATTCCTGTGCAAAAACAACTTCAGGGGTATCATAAAATGGTTCAAATACCTCGGCAGCCATATCCAGATCAGGAAATGGATTGGCGGATCTGTTTATAAGTGCATTTCTGATCCGCTTTAAAACTTTCTCTTTCGTTGTGCTATCTTCCATTTCAACATGAATATTACATATTATTCTTTTTCATTGCCAGAAGCTGTTTCCGGATTATCCGTACTTTCAGTATCGCCGATAACATGTAATGGTTCCTCATATGGGCGTTTACCAAAGATACTCTCCACATCTTCACGAAATATAACTTCGTTTTTCAACAGTAACTCAGCCAGTTGTGTGAGTTTATCCTTATTTTCAGTAAGAATTTTCAAAGCTCTTTCATATGCATTCCTGACCATTGCGCTAACTTCCTCATCTATTATCTGGGCAGTACGTTCACTGTACGGACGATTGAGCATATATTCTGATTGTCCTGTTGAGTCGTAATAGCTTATGTTTCCTAATTTTTCGTTTAACCCAAAATATGTAATCATTGCATAAGCCTGTTTTGTAACTTTCTCAAGATCGTTGAGTGCTCCTGTTGACACTTTTCCGAATATCAGCGATTCGGCAGCCCGTCCTCCAAGGGCGGCAGTCATCTCATCAAAAAGCTGTTCATAGGTAGTAATCTGACGTTCTTCAGGAAGATACCATGCAGCTCCAAGTGATTTTCCCCGGGGGATAATAGTAACTTTCACCAAAGGATGAGCATACTCTAACAGCCAGCTTATTGAAGCATGACCGGCTTCATGAAAAGCAATTACTTTCTTTTCCTGAGGTGAAATGAACTTACTCCTCTTTTCAAGACCAGCAACAATACGATCAATAGCATCAAGAAAATCCTGCTTTTCAATTTGTTTTTTGTCTTTACGGGCTGCTATCAATGCAGCTTCATTACAAACATTGGCAATATCAGCGCCTGAAAAACCGGGTGTTTGTCGTGCAAGAAATATAAGGTCAATTTCAGGTTCCATTTTCAGATCACGAACATGAACCTTGAAAATTGCAAGTCTTTCTTCGAGGTCAGGTAATTCCACATGGATCTGGCGATCAAAACGTCCAGCCCTGAGCAAGGCACGGTCGAGAATATCGGCACGGTTAGTTGCAGCAAGAATTATAACACCTGCATTACTGGAAAAGCCATCCATTTCAGTAAGTAACTGATTGAGAGTGTTTTCACGCTCATCGTTGGAACCTGTGATCGGATTCCTGCCACGGGCACGTCCAATAGCATCAATTTCATCAATAAAAATAATGCAGGGTGATTTCTCTTTGGCTTGTTTAAACAGATCACGAACACGTGAAGCACCGACACCTACAAACATTTCAACAAATTCAGAACCTGAAATAGAGAAAAACGGAACTTTGGCTTCACCAGCAACAGCTTTAGCCAGAAGGGTTTTACCCGTTCCGGGAGGTCCCACAAGTAAAGCTCCTTTTGGTATTTTACCTCCAAGTTTCCTGTATTTCTCCGGATGCTTGAGGAATTCAACTATTTCCATAACTTCAATCTTGGCTTCTTCAAGGCCTGCCACATCGTTGAAGTTAATGCTAACGGTTGTATCCTTATCAAATAACTGAGCCTTTGACTTGCCAATATTAAAAATATGCCCCCCTCCTGAACCCCGGGCCATCATTCTCATTATCACAAGCCATAAAACAATAAGCAATATCAAAGGAAATATAAAACTCAAGGCATCACCCCATTTCTTGCGGTTTTCGTTAATTAAGTAAATAGGTTCTTCTAAATCTGTCTGGGCTTCTTTTACATCTTCTTTAAATGAGTCGTATGAACCAATGGTATGCTTAAATTGTGGGGTGGAGCTTTGACTTGAATAACCTTTCAGATCTTTATATTTTTCCAGTTTTAGAGAATCTTTTTTAATGAAAATTTCGGCTGTTTCATTATTCACAACTATAATCTTCTCAATATGCTGATTTGCAAGCATATCTCTAAGCTCACCCCAATTAATTTCCTTAGTAGCAGTTTCCCAGTTATTAACCCACATAAAAACAAGCAATAATGCCAAAGCAGCATAAATCCAATAAATATTGAATTTTGAGCGCATGTTTTTTGGTGGCTGCTCAAGAGGACTTTTATCCGGTTTATCTTTATTTTTTCCTGACATATAATTATTATTCTCCCTGAATACTTTACATCTTATTATTAAAACTCATTCAACGGTTTCAAATTGTTTAAATTCTGCATCTGACCATAAATCTTCCAGTCGGTAATAATTTCTGGTTTGTTGCTGAAAAACATGAACAACCACATCAACATAATCAATCAGGACCCATTCGGCATTCTGATAACCCTCACTTCGCCAGGGCTTTACCCCGTGTTTTATTCTTACATGCTCAACAAGACCATCAGCTATTGCTTCAACATGGGTACTTGAATTTCCATGACAGATAATAAAACTATCGCATATAGCATTCTTTATTTTTTTAAAACCAAGCTGAGTTATTTCCAGTCCTTTTTTGTCTTTAATACCTTCAATAATAGCATCAGCAAGCTTTTCAGATGTAATTTGTATTTTTTGTCTTATCATTTTATTTACTTTGCAGTGCAAAAGTAATGAATTTCAGCTTGCACACTGTAATTTGCAAATACTTACTTTCATGAACCCAACATGGCAAATTCTCAGGACAAACAGCATTCCTTCTACGAATGTGTATGCATTATCTATGATTTCTAAAAATAAGGCAGAAGATGGAATGGTTGTTATCACCAATGATCAGACTGCCGGAAAAGGACAGGAAAAAAATTACTGGGAAAGCAAACCGGGTGAAAATCTAACTTTTAGTATAATTGTGAAACCCAAAGGTTTACAACCATCAAAACAATTTATGCTGAATAAAATCACATCGCTGGCAGTGTATGATTTTGTGAATTCAGAGATCAGTACGGGGCTGACAAGCATTAAATGGCCAAATGATGTTTATGTTGGTAATAAAAAAATTGCAGGCATATTGATCAGCAATATTATTTTGGGTAATGAGATAAGCTGGGCAGTTGTGGGAACAGGCATCAATATTAATCAGGTGAAATTTGAAAGAGACGCTCCAAACCCGGTTTCTTTAAAACTAATAAACTCGCTAACATATAATCTTGAAAACGGCCTTGAGCGTGTACTTCATTTTTTTGATCTAAGGCTAAAACAATTACTTGAATTTGATTTTAAATCCATTGATTCAGACTATCTAAACAAGCTTTACCGAAAAGGGATCAGTACAGATTTTATTTATGAGAACAGAAAATTAAATGCTACTATAACCGGCATAGGTGAGTTTGGTCATTTGATCCTTCAATCGGAAGATGGGGAAACTATCATGTGCGATCAGAGGGAGATAAAAATGATCCTTTAGTTGATTGAAAAATCCTAAAATTCAAGTATTGAATACGCTAAAACAAAGCCTTTTATGCTATCATGGCTTAACTGTTATATAAAAGCTATAATTTAAAGCTAATTAGAGTTATATTTGCAGAACTGGCATTCAGAGATGAGGAAAATGTTTAAAAGATCACTATTTCTGGTTATTATATTGATAACTACCTTACCTGAGCTCTTTGCACAGGAAGCGAATTATATTTCTCATTCCCGCAAAGCTGAGCGCTATTTCCAGAAAGCTGTCAGGCAATATTCAAAAAGAGATTATGCAGTAGCCTATAAGTTCGCTAACAAGGCAACTGCGGCAGATGGCAAGTATGTTCAGGCTTACCTTCTTGCTGGCGACATAGCTTTGGAACTGAAGGATAATAAGTCTGCCATAACTCATTTCAGAAATGCTGCCTCGCTGCAACCTGATTTTTTCCCAAAAGCCCATCTGATACTTGGGAATCTACTATATAACGAAGGTAATTATAATGAAGCTCTTGAATATTTCAGTTATTATTCAAAATTCATCTTAAGCGAAACTGATAGAAATAAACATGATAAACGTATATCAAAAACTCAGGCGGCATCAAACCTGAAAAACAACCCGGTTTATTACGAACCAGTTATTTTGAACCAAAATATTAACACATCGCACAATGAATATATAAATACAGTTTCAGCCGATGGTTCTATACTGATTTTCACACGTCGTTCCGCATTGTACGATTCCAGGTCTCAGAACCGCCAGCGTGAAGAGTTTTTTAAATCCGAACTGGTAAATGGAACCTGGACTGAATCAGTGCCTTTAATTATTGATGAAGATCATGGAAACGAAGGTGCTATGGCACTTTCATACGATAACAATTTCCTGTTTTTCACTGCCTGCCACCGTTCTGATGGTTATGGCAGTTGTGATATATATTTAAGCAAAAAGAATGGTGAACAATGGACTAAACCTGAAAATCTTGGATCTACGGTAAATTCATCGCGCTGGGAATCACAGCCTTCATTTTCATCTGATGGTAAAACTCTTTATTTTGCCAGCAATCGCTCCGGAGGTTATGGTGGTTCAGATATCTGGAAAACAGTAAAACAGGAAAACGGATTCTGGGGTGAACCCGAAAACCTTGGAAGCACTATTAACACCGAAGAGGATGAAATGTCGCCTTTCATCCATGCCGATGGGCGAACATTGTATTTTTCATCAAAAGGGCATTATGGGCTGGGAGGTGCTGATCTTTTTGTCAGCCGTTTGAACCAGGATGATTTATGGTCAGAACCGCTTAATCTTGGATATCCTATAAACACTGTTGCTGACGAGATTAACCTGGTTGTTCATCCTGACGGCAGAAGTGCTTTCATCTCCACTGATCTGGCTGGCGGGGAGGGAGGTTATGATATCTATCAGTTTGAATTATTTGACGAGATCAAACCCTTACCGGTTTCTTATGTAAAAGGTCATGTGAAAGATATAAACACATTAAAGCCACTTGCAGCAAATATTGAACTTTCGGATCTGAAAAGCGGTAAAATCATCGTCAGGTCAGAATCTGACCCTGTGACCGGGGAATTCATTGCTGTTTTACCTGTTTCAAAGAATTACGCATTACATGTAAACCATAAAAACTACCTCTTTTATTCACACTTTTTTGCTTTAGATACTGTTTCCAGATTTTTTAACCCGGTAAATCTTAATATTTTATTGAAACCTGTTGAATATGGGCAAGTTATTATTCTAAAAAATGTTTTCTTTGCAGTAGATTCTTATCAACTGGAATCTGCTTCGTTTTTGGAATTAAACCTTTTAGTAGACCTGTTGATTGAGAATCCTCGCTTAAAGCTTGAAATTTCAGGCCATACCGATAATACAGGTAATAATGAGTATAATCTCGTATTATCATTTAACAGGGCAAAAGCTGTTTTTGAATATCTTGTGGCTGCTGGTATTGATGAAAAACGGCTTTCATATTCAGGAAAAGGAGATACTCAGCCTGTGGATACAAACGATACACCTGAAGGCAGGACAAACAACAGAAGAACTGAATTTAAAATAGTAGAGTAACAGATAGATATTTTTTAAGTATCAGAATATAAATTACTTATAAAAAAATCAGTATATAACCAAAAAACCAGAATAATATGTCAGAACACAATCATGAAAAGCATAGCAATAGTGAAAAGAAAAAAGCCTCACAGCTAAACCAGAATATTATTAAAAAATGTATTGATCTTTTCGACAGGCTTCCTATTGGCATTTACAGAACTTCCCCTGAAGGTGAAATTTTAACTGCAAACCCAGCTTTTATTTCATTACTGGGATATAATAATTTTGAGGATCTGGAAGGTATAGATTTGAACAAAACACATAAACATCCTGAAGGTCGTAAGCAGTTTATTAAAGAAGTTGAAGAAAAAGGTGAGATTTATGCCAAAGAATCTGTACTGGTTGACAGTAATGGGAATGAAATCCACGTAGAGGAGTATTCCAGAGTTTACCGGGGCGTTAGTGGAGAACATCTTTTTTATGAAGGTGTAGTAATTGACATTAATGAAAAAGTAAAGAACAGACAGCGGATTGAGTTTCTAAACGGACTTAAAGAGCTTATATTCAATACTATAACCTCATTTATTAATGTTCGTTTGGGAGATATCGACTATAAAATAACCTATTCACTTGGAAAGATTAGTGAATTCATCGGTGCTGACCGTTCCTATATCTTCCTTTTTGACGATGAAGATATGAATTTCATGAGCAATACTCATGAGGCTCTTGCTGAAGGTATATCATCAGTTATTGACGATCTTCAGGATATCCGTACTAGCGACTATCCCTGGTGGATGGATAACCTGAAAAAGAATAAGGCAATAGTCATTCGTAATGTAAAAGACCTGCCTGTTGAAGCACAAAGAGAGAAAAAGGTCTTTACGAAACAACATATCAAATCATTGTGTTCTGTACCTTTGTTTTTTGATTTCCGACTTATTGGTTTTTTGGGTTTTGACATGGTGGGTTCACATAAAACGTTTGATGATGATATACTTGAATTACTTGATATTGCAGCAAGTCAGTATTCAAATATTTTGAATTATTATAAATCTGAGCGTGAACTTATTGAACACCACAAACAACTTCATAAATTGGTTGATGAAAAAACCGCTGAAATTGTAAAAGCAAACGAACAACTGAAAATTATTGCTGAAAACAGTAGTGATGTGATCTGGACTACTGATATGGATCTAAACTTCATCTACATAAGCCCATCTATATATAATTTTCTCGGATATACAACCGAAGAATACTCTGCACTTCCTTTTGATAAGCGTTTACCTCAGGAATCATCAAAAAAACTTAAAGATGTTTATTTAGAAGAAGTAGAATTGATCAATTCGGGTAAAAAGAAGTTTGATGAAAAATCTAAAAGCCTTGAAATACAGTATTTATCAAAAAGCGGAGAAAGGATCTGGGGTGAAGTTAGTTTTGGATTTACTTTTGATACCAATGGTAAACCAACAGGAGTCCACGGCATAGCACGCAATATAAATGAACGCAAACAAGCTGAGATTATTTACAAACAATATAGCGACAGATTTAAAGTATTGGTGGAAAACACTTCTGACTGGATCTGGGAATTAGATACAAATGGGGTTTTTATCTATACCAATCCTGTTTGTGAATCTATGATAGGCTATACTGTTGATGAAATTATAGGTAAGCCTTTTACCTTTATCCTTGATCCGTCGTGCTGTGAAGATAATCTTAAATTCTTCCAGAGTTCAATTCTTCTGAAAAAGCCATTCCAGAATCATGAAAATATTGCAGTTCATAAAAATGGCCGGAAAATTAATTTTCAGATTAGCTTTGTTCCAATCTTTGATGATAATGACGAATTTATTGGCTTAAGAGGTATTACCAGAGATATAACCGAGAAGAAGAGCTTTGAATCCATTCTGCTGCAATCATATCAGAAAGTTTCGCAACACTTGCGTAATACACTCCTGGGTCATATTGAATGGGATAATAATCTTGAGGTTCTTGAATGGAATAATGCAGCACAAAACATATTTGGATATAATAAATCAGATGCTCTGTTTGAGAATATGATTGAAAAGCTGATTCCAAAGGAAAGTCGTAAAGAAATTTTAGAAATCTTCTTAACAGCGGTTAATGACCGAAAACCTACGAGCACTATTACTAAATGCATGACTAAAGATAAAGATTTAATTCAGTGCGAATGGTTTAATACCCCCATTACCGATGAAGCTGACAATATTACAGGAATGGCATCCCTGGTCAGAAAAATTTAAAAACCGGAACAACATTGATTTAGCTCAATTTCAATCATTATTTAACGATTTTTCAGCAATTTATTAATGGTTAATGAAAATAATTTATTAAATTTGAGGCATTAAATTTGTAACAGGCAATATTCAGGTTTTATTTTAATAAATAACAGATTATTAAACAACTTTAAAAATTAATTGATATGAGTAGTTCCGATTCAAAATTTCTATTGGGCTTTTTGGCAGGTGCTGCCATTGGAGCCCTGGCAGGTATATTGTTTGCTCCCGACAAAGGATCTGAAACTCGTAAGGTGCTTAACGAGAAGGCAAAAAAGATCAAGGATGATCTTCAGCAAGATATGAATGAAAAGATTGATGAATTAAAAGATTATCTTGATGAAAACGTTGAAGAAGTAAAAACAAAAGCTTCGAGAACAGCACAAAAAGCATACGACAAGGTTAAAGCAAAAAAAGCTGAAGCATAAAAACAGCTAATTAATTTTAATTATGTTAAAATCGGGATTTGCAAAGGTCATAACAGATATGACCGATAGCATACGTAAATATATTGAAATTCGCCTGAATCTTACCAAACTTGATGTGTTGGAGAAATCGGCCAAGATCTTGTCTTTATTACTATCAGCCATTTTTCTTTTCATCATTTTTATGCTATTCCTTTTTTTTATTTCATTAACAATGGCCAAATGGCTTGGTCAACTAATGAACAGTGATGCACTGGGCTATCTGATAATAGCAGTTATTTATCTGATTTCCGGTATTATAGTCTTACGCTACAGACGGAAGTTATTTTTGGGTTCAGCAATCAAACATTTATCCGAGATTTTTTTTGAAGACACAGAAGAAGATGAAAATGAAAAGGATTAAACTTGAAAAAATGAGTTCATTACAAGATATTGCTCTTGAAAAAGAAAGGCATCGTCATCTTGCACTTAAAACTGAGATTGAATTAAAGAATCAGTTAGAAGATGTTAAACAGATTTTTGCGGTTCGAAATATATTTTACGAATTAAGAAGTCAGTCGTGTTCATTTCTAAAAAACTCGGTAATGAGGGTTTTCAGAAAGAAGAATACATAAATCAAAACTCTAACATCCTTTTTATCAGCCACTTACTACATTGCAAGCTATTTTAAACATTTAAATAACTTTATTAAAACTAAAGCCTATGTCGTTTGTATTAAAACCACTGCCTTACCCCATGGATGCGCTCATGCCTTTTATTGATGCGCGTACCGTTGAATTTCATTACACGAAGCATCATCAGGGTTATGTAAATAAATTAAATGAACTGATCAAAGGAAGTAATTTTGAGGATAAATCACTTGAGCAGATCATTAAAGAATCAACAGGACCAATATTTAACAATGCAGCCCAGGTTTGGAATCATTCTTTTTATTGGGACAGCCTCGCTCCGGCAGCAAAAAAAGAGCCAGGTGGAGAACTTAAGCAATTGATTGACAATGAATTTAATGGATTCGAAGCATTCAAAGAAAAGTTTTCAAATATGGCTGTAACATTGTTTGGTTCAGGATGGTGCTGGCTTGTTCAGCAGGCTGACGGAAAATTACAGATCATTCAGACAAGCAATGCCGAAACGCCTTTCACTACTGATATGAATCCACTGCTTACATGCGATGTGTGGGAACATGCTTATTATCTCGATTATCAGAATCGCAGGCCTGATTATGTTAAGGCATTCTGGAATGTTGTGAACTGGGAAGCTGTTGAAGCCCGTTTAAAGTAATCCGGCTCTCGGTACTGAAAATTTTATCTTAATACTTGTTTAGACTGATATCGGGTAATTCATAAATACCCGGAACTGACAATTATTTCTCGTAAATAATATTGACGATATTAACTGCGTCAATTATATTTATGATCCCATCGAAATTAACATCGGCATTATCATAGCAGAACGGCTGGGGATCAGTACCCTGAACATAAGAAACCGTTGTAATAACATCCATTACATTTACAGTTAGATCGCAGTTGGCATCACCGAGCATAAGATCCAGTGCTTCGCCTTCAAGACTGAAATTATTGAATGTAACCCTGTCGCCATTATTTGCTCCCATGTTAGAACCTCCAAAACGTATCCTTACTTTAAAATGTGCATTATTATCAGCCTCGCTTATCCCAGCAAAATCAATCTCATATAATTGATAATCTGATGAAAGCGGCAATGTATCTTGTTGCAAACCTGTTGTTATCCATTGGGGCTCACCGCTTTGAACCGAATACTCAGCAAGCAGGTAATCGGCTGCATTTTCGTCTTTTGCAGCAAAACTGAAAAGAAGGTTTTCATAGCCAATTGATGACATGTTAAAAACCAGATAGTTTTCACCCCCGTTTCCGATAAATGGCTGTCTTACCTGTATTCCGCGCATATTTACCTGTTCAAAGGCAATGCCATTATTCCCTTCAGGACGGTAATTTATTTCAGTAGGTGCATTTCGCCGCTCCATCGAAGCTTTGCGCCAGTATGGGTGCCCGGGATAAAAAGGATATCCCTGCAAAGCCGAATGAAAGGATATCAACCCGTTACCTGAAGGTGGAAATTTAGCTTCTATTTGCTCTAATGGCGTATCATTGGGCAAAGTATTGTTAAAAAGCCAGAAATAAGCCAGTTCATAATCCATAAATACTGGGGGTTCGCCCATTTGGCTGTCTATCCATGCCAGGCGGGTCATAAGCCAGTTGTTCATCCAGTTCAGTTCAGCCTGATAAGTTGGTGCAATATACCAGTTAGGCCAAACATATTGCCCGAGTATAGGCCATCGTGTAAAATTCCTGACCTGTGCCTCAGACAACAGGTCGCTGAATTGCCAGATCATATTTGAAAGGTTCTGGTTCGAAAACAGATTCTGCCTGAGCTGCCACCAGCGATAACGCATTTTTTGCATATAAACCGGATCCTGCATCAGTCTTACATACCAATCGCGAACTCCGCAATTAATATAACAGTTCGAAGCATTTAGCTGTGTATAATACCATCCCTGAGGCTGCCACCCTCCCATGTAATTGGCATTTCCCAGGCTGAGGTTAAAATCCCAGACAGGTCCCATAACTAGTTTTTTGTTCCGGTCTTTATACATGAAATTACTTAACCTGTATCCATCAATCTCTTTAAGAAGTTCGGTTATAAGAAAATGATCAATAAACGATTCAACATCAATATAAGCCTGATACCCTGTTTGCGGGTCAGTGAAATTCTGGCTATAAAGAGTTGATTCAAAATCGTTCATATAATTCAATATCCAGCTTTTCTGAGCCGGGGTTGCATCCGCCTCTGAGGGTCTGACATAAGCCATAAGCGTTCCCATATTGGTTGTCACTCCATATTCACCATCATTAAGCCTGTCAACTTTCATAATATAACCACCGCTTATTTCAGGTTCGAGGTAATCACCGGGTTTTAGTTTTGTAATATTTACACGGTCTTCGCCCCATTTGATCCGTTCAACCAGTACATAAACCCCATGATAATGATAATTGGTTACCTGCCCGTTACCACTATGTAAAAACAGCTCAACAAACCTTACTCTTGGAGCCCATTTACCAAAACCTGCTCCTAAAGTATATGCTATGGCATTGCGCATGAGGCTTTTATCGCTGTATGGAGCATATAAAATCCAATTATTGTCGGCAGGCATTTCAAAAAGCGATTCATCTTTATCCTGATCAAACTCATTCACCAGATGAAATCCATACATTTTTTTTGGAAAACTTTGCGCACTCGAACCACGGATATTGGCAAGAATTCTGCTTTGTAAAGCAATATCACCTATCAGATGAGTAGTGTCGCCCTGATTATTATCAATAAACACCGCTGCTGCAGGAGTTCGCGCTCCGGGAGTTATTGCAGTGTTAAACTGATGTAGAATAACTACCGGCAAGTTAGATTTAAAACCTTGCACATTCGAACCTATACGGCTGTATATCATGGTCTTGGGTTCTGACGGCATATATCCCTGTTTGTAGGCTCTTGCCCTTACAATATCAGTACCGCTTATGTTTATTGGTGTTGTGTAAAGAATACCGGAAGACGAAGTTGGTATCTGCCCGTTTAAGGTATAATAGATCATTGAGCCGGGTTCTGACTCCAGTGTAAGTTGAAATGATTCAGTATAGGGTCCGCCTTCGCGTGAAAATTGAGGTGGAGGCAATAATTCACTATAACCTATACTTTGGTTTTGTGATCCGGGGCTTGGTTGATCAAAATAAAATAAATTGCTTGAACCGTCAGGTGATCTTCCATACGAAATATCAGATTGCAGTGCCACAGGAGCTATCTGGTCAACTATTGTACCATTTGGATGTGTAAGTAATAGTTCTTCACCGGCAGCACTTATACTGTAATTGGTATGTAATTGTGAACGATCGGTAAAAAGATGCTGACCTGCAATGGGACGCTCCAATATTCCACCGGGTTTCTGCCAGCCTACAGAAAGATGATCGCTACCCGAGTTTTCTTTCATTAGCGCCATTATAAAATAATATTCTCCTGCTTGCAGAGTAACCGGGGCTGATTGTTGCTGAGCGTATTTATTCCACTGGCGAGGGTTAGTCCAATCGGGAACTTGTGCAATCATTATGGTATCAACAGGATCAGCCGTTGAACTTAAATATAATTTACTGTTATCATCGCTACATATCCAGAAAACGTACTGTCCTGTGGCAGGGGCTTTAATCCATCCCTGCACTCTTTGCCCATATTGATTTCCAATATTTGATGGCGTTTCAAATAAACCTTTGATAATATTGACATTAGAGGGATTATTAGGATAGTTTGGATGAGTTGTCAGGTTGCTTACTGATGAACCAGGAATTCCGGTATAAACTTCACGCAGCAAGCCATTTACCAGCTCACCCTGATTGGGCTGGCGGTTTTTTCCTGAAGCCCAGACAAGCAAATGTTGCCCGGGATTAATACTAACATTCGGAAAAATCCATTTAAAGGGTTTGCTAAGATTGTCAGAAAGTCCATAACCATTCAGATTTACTGTTGCCGAACCGGCATTGTATATTTCTATCCAATCATTAAATTCACCATCATCATCGGCAATTGTACTTGTATTAGACGACATGAATTCATTTATGACCAGAGACTGGGAAAATGAACTCAGAGCTATAACTGAAAAACAAATAACCGGGATAAGAAGCCAAAATTTTGTTTTAGAAATTCTCATGACTTTGAAGTTTATACTATTTGGCTTCAAAATTACATGAAATATCATTCAGTCAGGAGGCTACCAAATAATAAAGCCTTTTGCAATACTTGTAATTCAGGACAACCTGAATAAAATATCCGCCAAAGATCTGAGGTATGGTTAAGCGGCTTAATGCAAATGACCTTTGGCGGATACTTATCAGGAAATTAAAAAACTATACTATTGTTTGATTAATTTTTCAATTTTGTTGTTCTCACCGCATATTACCCTTATAAAATAGATTCCAGCCTTATTCCCAGATAAATCAAACTGATAATGGTTGTTTGCCTGCTGTTCGGTTTTAAGGATGCGTTTGCCAAGCAGGTTAAAGATTTCTATATTTACTGAACCTGATTCATTACCGGTATTTAGTTCAAGAGTGAATATGCCTGTTGTTGGGTTTGGATAAACTCTGAAGAGGTCATTAGTACGGTTTTCAAAAACTTCTGATGATTTCTCCGATACCGTTTCAGTATATGCATCAGTATCTTCTTCTGCTGCTAACATTGCCGGAGGTAATGTACAGTACTCATTTGATATATATGCATGCAGATAAGCTCCTGAATGTACAGATGTTCCTTCGAGCATACGGATATTATGACCGGCAATAAGATTGACATTGCCGCCGTTTTGCACTACAAAGGTACTCCCTCCGCCGGCAACTGTCAATGTATTTGTTGCATCAAAACAGATATCCTGCCCATTGACCACATTAACACCCTGAAGCGCTACATTTCCTGCTACTTCACCGCCCCAATGAATACGATTGTTTGGGTCATATTCATGACTACCTCCGCTGAATCCTCCGCTATGACCTCCAAATGTTACTACGCCTGAATTTACTGATTTATAAACATTAAAATTGCCACCCCATGAATTGTTTGGGAACATTGCATAATTGACTGAAAAAGTCTGACTATTATCAATGGTAAGCAATCTGCCGCCACTCTGACCATTGCGGAAGATGCATGATGTGAAGGCGTTAGCAAGATCAACTATTGCACCCGGTTTTATATTTACACCATTGGTATTCATATACTCAAAAATGGTATGTTCTGCTGCTATTTTACCGCCATTTTTAATATTTAAAGCATAATAACCTGAGGATTTGCGGGTAATCTTTGATTGCGTTCCTGCGGTTCCATTAAATTCAATTAAGCCTCCATTATTTACTGTAACAGATTGGGATGCTGCCATGGCAAGTCCGCCACTTGCACCCACTGATAATTGTCCGCCGTTATTTATTGTTACATTTCCTGATACCGTTACCTGATTGGATAAGGTATTGAGTGAACCTGAATTTATTTCCAGATCGTTTTTGATAACCAGATTTTTATCTACCAGGAAAGATACACCGGTTTTATTGATGACGACATCATTCAGATAGTTTCCGTTGTAAACACTGACAGAATGATTAGGATAGGCAGAAATGAACTCAACAGTGCCATGATCAAGCTTGAAATTATTCGCATTTGGTGCATTTAAAGTTCTTCCAAAGCGTAAGGTGCCTCCGCTCACTTCATTTATAAATGAATTTCCTATCATAATACTTGTTCCCGGAAACTCTAACAAAGAATTATTGTTCATTGTTAGTTTACCGTACAGATAGGTGTAAGTTGCAAAATTGTAATTATTAGTAAAAGTGCCATTGTTTAATTTCAACCATCCGGTTGACGGAAATAAAAATGCACCCTGAATAGTTGCCGTATGATTATTGCTCACCTCTAATTTTCCGTCAAGATTAAGTGCACCTCCAACTTCAAAGTCAGCACCGCTGAATGTAATATTACCGCCGTTCTCAATTGTAACATTTCCAACAACTATCAAAGGGGAATCAGAATTACTAAAACTCCAATTTGTACCGCTTTTTACCAGCATGTTACCCATAACGCGAAACGGATAAAAAGTTTTAGTGTTGTCACCATCTGTAATGTTTTTTGTCAATGGTCCTGCAACCAAATTTCCAAATTCAGCGTCGTTACTTGTAGGAAAATGCAATCCTAAAGTAACGTAAGCTGTATTTCCTATACCAAGTTTTGCTGTAGTTCCTTGACTGAAATTCCACGTAACAGCATGAAATGTTCCGGCAGTAACATTCGCAGACGAACCATTATCCCACAGCATATAATTGGTAGTTAAATCATTAGCCGCATTGTTCATGATCAGGTTACCAAAAACCGTGGTTGTTCCTGCGACATTGCATGTATAGGAGCTTAAATTGAAACTTCCGGTTTCGATGATTAAGTTACCGGTTGCAATAAAGTTGGAAGCAAGAGTAAGGGTATTGGCTTTTCCGCCCTCAGAAATCATTTCTCCGCTTCTCTGATCATATACAGGCTCACCTGTATAGTTTTCATCACCTTCTTTTGAGCTTTTATTCATTTTAACATTTCTTAGATTGCTTCCAGACACCATATTTAAAGATGCGTCTGTACTGCCATAAAACTCAAAAGTACCTCCGGCAGGTGCAAAATCAGTTTTGTCGCATAATAAAGCCTTACTTGTGCGTATTGTACCACCTGTGATATTATGAGTAAAAGTATATAAAGAAGAATTATATATATATATTCCCTGATTCTTAAAATCCAGCACTCCACCATTCATATTTATTACGGCATTTCCACCATATGACCAATAAGATGACATCGAACCGCCATAAATATTAATATTTCCACCACCATTAAAGTCAAGTTGACCATTTAAATCAATCCATCCGGAAGCATCCTGATATAAATTGATGGTTCCACCCGGATTTACAGAATAGCTACCATATAGTCCATTATCTGCAAGGACTAAAGCTGTAAAGGTTCCAGCCAATACTTCAATTCCACCGCTTGTCCAGTTATATTGATTACATGTAACTGAGTGGGCAGAATTATTAACACGAAGTGCATTTCCCATATTTGCCTCCAGAATATTGAAATTTTCACTGGAAGTAATTCCTTGATATCCTAAACCATTAAATCTCACCTTGGCTGTACCTGGCACAAAACCTGCCGGAAAATTATTGTTTTTCCAATTAGCTTTAATATTGATATTATAATATGCTGAAGGTGATGGTCCGTTACCGGCACTAAGAGTTCCATTATTAATTAACAAGTTTCCATTAATATTCAATGCAGCTCCATTAATATATACTGTTCCACCTGTTTTGTCAATGGTTACATGGTGCAATTGCAAAGTTCCTCCATCAGCATCTTCAATATATTGATTTGCTGAACCCTGAAAAATCAATGTCGCTCCGGTTAAGAAAATATTATAAATGTAATTGTAATCAACCCTGAAATTGCCACGGACTTTCAAGGTTCCACCGGTGATATCGCCTTTGCTCCCATCCATGAATCTTATACCACCGGTAACATCAATAGTATTATTTGCCTGTAATTTAAGAGTACCACCATCATCAACCTTAAAACCATCCGCAGCAGTTGACTGCACTGTGAGAACTTGGTTAGGAGCCATTGCAAAGACACCTGAACTTATAGTAAATCTTCCGCTGCAAGTCATATTTCGCTGCATCGTAAGATATGCTGATGTTTTAGATTTCAGGATCTGGACATTTGTGTAAACATCATTTTCATTATTGTCATTACATGTGGTATTTGTAAAACCTCTGAAATTTATGTGTGAATAAGATCCATTCATAATCAATTTGCCGGCATCCGAGTTAAGGTTTCCGTAAATATCCAAAACAGAAATAATCAGAGGAAATCCACCGCTCATACTCAATACACCACCTGACTGAATTGTAAGATTATTACATTCTGCAATATTATAGGCAAATAATGAAGCAGGGATATTAGGCTGAAATGATACAGGAGTTCCAATAACTACATTCGTGGAAGACGTCGGCACATTTCCATTATCCCAGTTATAGAGATTAAACCAGTCAGTATCATAAATTCCGGTCCACAAACCTGCAGTTCCATTTACTTTAATAGTATAATCTTCTGTTTCTCCATAATTGACTGTGCCGCATGCTGAGGGTGTTCCACCAAAGCCAACACGAACACGCATGGTGGTATAACCACCATAAGCAGTAGATGGCACAGATATGGTAGTACTGTATGTAGGACCTACACCGCTTCCCAGAACAAAGGTTTCTCCGGGATCATTAAAATCACCATCCTGGTTCCAGTCTATATATACTCTACCCCAGGTTAAAGTAGCTCCACCATCAATAGTTACCGTAATCGTTTGGCTTGAACCTTTATTAACTGTGGTCATAAGCCCGGTATAATTGCTGTATCCGCCCGGTGAACGCTGACTGCGATTATCAATTGAGCCATACTGAACTCTCTTGATTTGCTCAAAAGAATTGAAGTAGGTACTACGTGCACTACAATAAGAGCGCTTTGGTGGTGTACTTAAACCATTAATTATTAATGCATAAGCCTGCTGACCACCGGAAAGGCTACCACCATGGCTTATCCTTATAGTGTAGAAACCTGGAGTTGGATCATTGATCGTTACTTTTTCAACGTTATCTCTGAAATTATCACCACGGGTGGCGGCTGCAGCAGGAGAAGCAGGATTCAATCGCCAGGGGAAATGAGTCGTTGTACCTATAACGCGAAGGTTAAGATTGTTAACAAGCATCAGCGTAGTAGGGTTTAATGATGCCGCCGGAGGAGTTCCTGCAGGATCAGTCCAGCATAAGGTAACACTTATGGGTGAACCATTGCTATAATATTTGTAATCCTGAGTCTGTCCATTTACGAGCAGGCCCTGAACGATCAGCCCACCATCAGAATTATCCTTAGTTATCAGATTAGCAGCACCAACAGCATTAAGCAAACCCCAGCCAAACATATAATCAGGACCTTCATTGGGTCCGGCTTCATTAGCGGTATTTATCACGAGCCCTTTAAGAGCTGATGCACTCATAGTTTCACCACGACCATTGCGGTAGTGCTCCTGAAGTAAAGCAAGGGTTCCGGTAGTATTAGGTGCAGACATTGATGTACCTGACATGTAATCATAAGAGGTATTTCCTGAACCAATAGCAGAATATAAATCAACTCCATTTGCAACAATATCAGGTTTAATTCTTCCATCATCGGTTGGACCCCAGCTACTAAAATCAGACATTATAACATCGCTGGGTGAAGTCCATCCATCAATAATATCTTGCACTGCTCCGACAGTGAGTATATTTTTTGCAACTCCTTGTTGTGGAATGCAATCGTAACCGTAAGTACCACCATCCGGATTTCTTGTAGCGTTCGACCAGATCCATGTTCCACTACTACTTCTAACATAATGTCCACCTGACCAAGTGTCGTTTCGATCGTTACCTGCAGACCAAACCATTAAATAATTAGGTGCATTAAATGCAACAATATCAAAATCTCGTGCTGTTCCATCATAAAATCCAAACAAATAATCCTCAGATGCGCTGATAGACGTATTTCCAAGCCAATGCCAGGCTGAAGTTCCCGACCAGTCTCCATGAGCCCAGCCTCTGACCTGACCATAAGAATGGTTTGATAATGTAAGCCCGGATGCTGCCTGTGAAGTCATTTCAGAGTAATCATCATTCCAGTCGTACGATCTTAGGGTCGCAGAACCAGCCATACCATGCGCTGCACTTTTAACACCACTCGCTGCAATTGTTCCTCCAACATGTGTTGCATGATCTATTAAACTAGCTCCATCCATAATGGTAACTCGCGATCCGAATTCCTGATGCGTTGTTCGAACTCCACCACCATCCCAGATCCCAATAATATAACCATTACCGGATAAATTTAAACCCGTAGAACCACCAGGCCATAGCTGATTTGTTCCGGTTGTTCGTGCTGCATTTAAATTATAGGTGATGTATAATTGTGGCATGCCAAATTCGTCAATGTAAATTATTTGAGAATACCTGTCATCCGAGATATCTTTTAAATTATATCCGGTTTCAGATACAAACTTTTCTACTTCTGTCTGACGCTTCTGGTGCCTTTGATGAAAAAACTCTGAGAGTTTTAGTAGATTCTCCTTTTCAGGATCGGCTTGGGGCTCCCTTTGTTGGGAATAAATACGGTTTCCAACAATTATAAAAGCCACTAACAATAAGGTTGTTGCAATTTTCATAAGATTTAATTGTTTGTGTTAATTTATAAAAATTAAGATTATATATGGATTTTGTATAATTGCTCATATTCAAACAATTATAAATACAATAGTAAACTGATAAAATGCTGTAGTACCTTTATAAGTATCAAAAGCTTTCCTTTTAAAAAAGAATATTCAATAAAGTATTGTTAAGCATTGATGATCATTACCTTATAATATAATTTCAGTTTAAAAGAAGCTGTAAAACAATGTTCATATCATTGCTAATGCCTATTTAATACTTTATAAATTGAAAATAGGTTTTTTAAGAACTGAACACAGGTAGTGCAAACAGACATATAATGCTGATGCCTGTTGCCAAGAGCAGGATTTTAGTTTTTATGAATTAGTGATGTTAAGTGTTTGTAAAACAGATTGTTTTATTTTACAAGAGAAATCATGGATGTGGTTTTGTAGAATCTTATACTATTAATACTTTATTTAATTAATACGACAAAGAACAATAATGGTTAATATATTGTATTTCAATTATTTGTTGTAATCTTATTCATATTTAAATAACTAAATGAATTTTTATGAATTCACTTAACTTTCGCAAGCTCTGTTTACCCTGCCTGCAATAGGGCTTTGTAATTTGACAATTTTATAAAACCTTGATTATCAGAGAATAGTTTTTCCATTAACGTTTCTGTGTCAATTTCAATCAATTC
>Ga0302240_1000598_pt1 | contig 35578 bp, 19 predicted proteins | sample AAG_UR_His_MG_FD_193538 | JGI IMG/M metagenome (GOLD analysis project Ga0302240, IMG submission 193538) | Enriched activated sludge microbial communities from anaerobic digester in WTTP, New Holstein, Wisconsin, United States - AAG_UR_His | ecosystem: Engineered > Bioreactor > Anaerobic >... | reverse complement strand
CGCGATGCGCAAGGCCGTAATCGAGGAATCGCGCGTTCCGGTCGGAACGGTACCCATCTACGAGGCGATAGTGCGGCAGCCGGACGTCGCAAAGATTACTGAGGACGATTTTCTTTCGAGCGTGGCCGCCCATATCGAAGACGGGGTGGACTTCGTAACCGTACACTGCGGCGTAAGGCGGGAATACATTCCGCTTCTAAACGGGCGGATAATGGGCGTGGTGTCCCGCGGCGGGAGCTTTCTCGTAAAGTGGATGATGCGCCACGGAAAGGAGAACCCGCTCTACACGGGATACGACGAGATACTCGCCATGGCCAGAAAGCACGACGTGACCCTGAGCCTCGGAGACGGCTTCCGGCCCGGGTGCCTGGCTGACGCGACGGACGCGGCGCAGATCGCCGAGTTAAAAACGCTTGGAGGGTTAGCGGAGAGGGCCCGGGCGGCGGGGGTGCAGGCGATGATAGAGGGGCCGGGGCACGTTCCGCTTGACATGATAAAGGAAAACATCGAACTTCAAAAAAGATACTGTGGCGGCGCCCCGTTTTACGTGCTTGGGCCGCTCGTCACCGATTGCTCGCCCGGCTATGACCACCTCTCCGGCGCTATTGGAGGAGCGCTGGCGGCCTGGTACGGCGCGGATTTTTTGTGTTATCTGACGCCCATGGAGCATCTCGGGCTTCCGGACGTCACCCACGTAGTTGACGGGGTGATCGCCTCGAAGATCGCGGCGCACGCGGCCGATGTGGCCCGTGGGCTGCCCGGCGCGCGCGGGCGTGACGACGCCATGTCGCGGGCCCGCTCCAACCTCGACTGGGAAGGCATGTACGGCCTGGCCTTCAATCCGGAGAGGGCGCGCGGGCTTCGCAGAGGAACCGGGCGCGACGATGCCGAGGTCTGCACCATGTGCGGCGATTTCTGCTCGGCGAAGATAAACCGCGAATGCAGGGAGAGATACCGTCCATGAAAATATCGCAGATTGGCGGCGAGTTCGCGCTTATCGACCGCCTGATGTCGAAGGAAGTTAACGACCCGGCCATAGTAAAGGGCGTGGGCGACGACTGCGCCGTTCTGGAGTATACGGCCGACAAATACCTCGTGGTGACCACCGACATGATGGTGGAGAACAGCCACTTTACCTCCGGCTGGTTTAGCCCATTCCAGGTGGGGAGAAAGCTAATGGAGGTCAACGTATCGGACGTGGTCGCCATGGGCGGAGTTCCGCGCTTCGCGTTCATCTCGGTCGCCCTTACAAGGGAGACCGAGGTGGAGTACATGGACGAGCTGTACCGGGGGATATTCGCCTCCGGCCGAAAACACGGCGTCCACCTCGTAGGGGGCGACACCACGCACGGGCGTGAGATTGTGCTGAACCTGACAGTAACAGGCGAGGTGGAAAAGGAGCTGCTTCGCCTGCGTTCGGGCGCCAAGGAAGGCGACCTTATCTGCGTTACAGGAACGCTGGGCGGAAACCAGGCCGGGCTGGAGCTATTGCTCGCCGGGAAGGCCGGGCACACGGCGGAGTTTCTGGAGCCTGAGTGCAGGAGCGCGTCCGAGGGGATTGTAATAGCGCGCCACGCAAACGCCATGATCGACGTTAGCGACGGGCTTGCAAGCGAGGTGGGGCATATCTGCAAGGCGAGCGGCGTGGGCGCCCGCATAGACTGCGAAAAGATTCCGCTCTCGCCCGATGTGATAAAGGCCGCCTCGGAGCTCGGAAAGGACCCGTATAATTACGCGCTCTACGGAGGGGAGGATTTCGAGCTTGTGTTTACCATAGGGCCCGATATGCTTTCCGGGTTGAGGGAGAAGTTTGACGATTTTAGCGTCGTAGGCGAGATACTGCCGAAAGAGGCCGGCATTTTTCTTTTAAGGGACAAGGCCCGAGTCGACATGGGCAAAGGATACGACCATTTCGCGGAGTGAATTCCCCACTTATTGCCTCGCTCGGCCCATTATGGGTCGAGCATGTCCCTGTCGGTTCGGACCAATACGCGCGCGGCTATAGAGATAATCCAACCCGAGTTTTTACCGGGGTCTTAGAGAGGGATCAGAGGTTTACCTTCAGGCCCTTTTCCCTGAGGTACTCCTTTACCTGCCGCACGCTGAGGGTGCGGAAGTGGAAGACCGACGCGGCGAGTAGGGTTGTCGCGCCGCCCTTGCTTACCCCCTCGTAGAAGTGCTCCAGCGTTCCCGCGCCGCCCGAAGCGACCGTCGGAAGGCCCGAGGCGTCCGCGACCGCCCTGGTAAATTTTAGGTCATAGCCATTCAGCGTACCGTCGCCGTCCATGCTTGTCGGAAGGAGCGTCCCCGCGCCGAGATCGCGGCAATGTCGCGCCCAATCGATCGCGTCGCGGCCGAGCGGCATCGTTCCGCCCGAAACCACCAGCTCGAAGCCGGAGGGCATAGCCGGGTTTCGCCGGGCGTCGATCGCGATGGTCACGCGCTCCGGGCCGAATTTTTTCGCCGCGGACCTTACGAGCTCCGGGTCCTTTACCGCGGCGCTGTTCATGGACACCCTGGCCGCTCCCGCCGCGAGCACCAGTTCTATGTCCTCCAGGGAGTCGATTCCGCCCCCCATGGTGAGCGGTATGTCGATTACGGCGGAGACCTGGCGCACCCATTCGAGGCGCGTTTTGCGGTTCTCGAGGGTCGCGGCGATGTCGAGCATGGCGAGTTCGTCGGCGCCCTCATCACGATAAAAACGGGCGTTCTCGACCGGATTGCCGGCATCGCGTATATTCACGAAATTGACCCCTTTGACCACACGACCTTCCTTCATGTCGAGACAGGGCATGATCTTTATGATGTCCATGGATGGCCTCCGCCGATTGGAGTGCTCCGCGTGTGAGGCGTGGAGGGGGCATGTTTAATCGGGTGACTCGAAACGCGCAAGAAAAAAATCTGTGAGTATCGCCGGCGCGGTATTTTTTTATCGGTGCGTTTATACAAAGATACCATTGAAAAAATCGCCGCGCGGGAATAATTTTTTTTCGGGACGGTCCGCAAGAATGGTCGACACGAGCGCAGGGATATGTTAAAAATACTGGAGGTTGTAGATAGCGCAGTCCAGATTTTTGGAGGTGGAACATGAAGGCGCTTGTAACCGGCGCGTCCGGATTTATAGGCTCGGTCCTTGTGCGGGAGCTCGTTCAAAAAGGGCACAGAGTGCGGGCCCTCTCGCTTCCGGGGGAGGACGTATCTGCACTCGAGGCGGCGGGAATCGAGGTCGTGCGCGGTGACCTGACCATACCGGAAAGCCTTGCGGGCATCTGCGCCGGATGCGACGTCGTATTCCACCTCGCCGCCCGCGTCACCGACTGGGGTTCGCGCCGAAGCTTCTACGACGCCATACTTACGGCCACGCGAAACCTCCTCCTCGAAGCCTCGGGCGTTTCGGGCCGCTTCGTCTATATAAGCTCCATCGCCGCGCTCGGACTCGGCTCGCACCTTAAGGGCCTGCCGGAAAGCTCGGCGCCGCGAAAATCCGGCGTCCCCTACAACGACGCCAAGGCCGATGCCGAGGCCCTTGTCCGCGAGCACCACGAATCCGGAAAAATGGACTGCGTAATCGTTCGCCCGGCGAACGTCACCGGCCCCGGTAGCGTATGGGTAACCGATATCGTCGAACGGATGATGGAGCTTGTGGTGCCGCTAATGGACGGCGGAAGGCACAGCTCGAGCCTGGTGTATGTGGACAGCCTGGTGGACGGCATCATCCGTGCAGGCACCATGGACGCGGCGCTCGGGAAGACCTATCACTTTCGCGACGACTGGAAGGTAAGCTGGGAGCGTTATGTGAACGACCTGGGCAAAATGATCGGCAAACGCCCTGTGGGGAGCGTTCCCTTTCGGATGGCATGGGCGAGCGGGTGGCTCCTTGAAAAGGCGCTCACGCCATTTAACATCAGGCCTCCGCTCACACGGCTCGCTGCCGGCGTGATGGGCAGGGATAATGACGTGGATACCACGCTCGCGCGCTCGGAGCTCGGCTGGCGCACGGTCCTCCAATACGATGAGGCCATGAAAAGGATAGGGGAGTGGGTGCGGGAGCGCTATACATAGCTTTTATGCGGCCGTCTCCGGCCATGGTTAAAAATACAAAAATCAAGATCGGGAGGTATAGATGAAGCTTACACTGCTGCTCTTCATCCTGTATCGCAAACTTAAAAGCGCCGTGCGGAACAATCGGGCATACCAGAGCCACATCGGCACGGTTCGGCTAAAAATCCTCATCAAGACCGCGGACGGACGTCGTGGGAGGCTCTTCGTTTTCGACCGGGGGAAGCTTTCCACGAAGACCGGAGGGAATCACCGGGCCGATGCCGCACTGGTGTGGTCCGACGCGGCGACCGCCTTTCGGGTGATGGCCTCCGGTAGCGACGAGCAGTCGTTTCTGGCCGCGGCAGAAGGGAAGCTCAAGGTAGAGGGAATGGCGTATTATATCCAGTGGTTCACCGACGGCATCAAACTGGTGATGAAGTAAATGGTACAGCCGAGCGCGGCGAGTACGGCGAAATACATCAAAAATTTAGAAAGAGGAGAATGATTATGGCGGATATTAAGTCAGGCCACTTAATTGCGAAATATTTAAAGGAAGTGGAAAAGATCGACACCGTCTTCGGCATCTCCGGCGGGCACATAGAATCCATGTTAGACGGCTTTACCGAGCATTCCATCCGCACCATCGACGTGCGCCACGAACAGGCCGCGGCCATGATGGCCCACGCCTATTCGGTCTACACCGGCCGTCCCGGCGTGTGCTTTCTAACGGCCGGTCCGGGTTTTACCAACGGGCTTACGGGTATAGCGAACGCCTACCTGGATAACGTACCGCTGGTGGTGCTCTGCGGACGGCACCCTCTCCGCGACGACCTGAAAGGGGCGCTTCAGGAGATGAACCAGATCGACATGGTCAAGCCCGTCACCAAATGGGCGGCGACCTGCTACGACGCGAAGCGCATCCCGGAATATATGGCTATCGCCTTCCGCAACGCCGCCGCCGGACGGCCGGGGCCGGTATTTCTCGAACTTCCGCCCGACATCCTGAATGTCACCATCCCGGCGGAATCGGCCCCCATGCCCGTTAAGGTGGCGCGAAACTACGCGGTCGTACCCGCGGACGAGGAGCTCGCCGCCGCGGCGGCCATCATCAACTCCGCTAAAAAGCCGCTCTTTTTAGGCGGTTCCGGGGTGGGCTTTAGCGCCTGCTCGGAGCGACTTGGCGCCTTTGTGGATAAAACCGGCATCCCCTTCATGCTCCTCAACTACGGCCGTGGTGAGCTGCCGGACACGCATCCGCTTTCGATATGGGACTGCGGGAACGTCGGGCTAATGATGACCATAAGCCAGGCCGACGTAATAGTCGCCGCAGGGCTCAGGTTCAACTGGCTTTTAATGTCCGGCGAGATTTTTCCGCCCGGTGCGAAGATGGTGCGCATTGACATCGACCCGCGCGAGATCGACCGCAACCGCAGGGCCGATGCCGGACTGGTGGGCGACATAGGCTCGGTGCTTGGGCGCCTCTTGCCCCTGCTCGAAAAAAGGGATCACGGCGAATGGGTGAAGACCCTGCGCGCGGCGAGCTACTCCTTCATCGATTCGGAGCTCAAGGCTCGCGAAACCGCCTCCGACCCGATCCATCCGATCCGCCTCGTGGCCAAGATACAGGAGGTTGTGGGCGAGGACGCGCTCTATGTGGTCGACGGCGGCGATACCAGTTATTTCGGACAGGTCGGCCTGTTCACGAAACAGAAGGCAGGGGTCATTGGCGGCGCCTCGGGACTCCTGGGCTGTCTGGGGACCGGCATCCCCTTTGGAGTGGCCGCGAAGCTCGCCCGGCCAGACAAGCCGGCGGTGGTCCTCAACGGAGACGGCTCCTTCGGATTTAACTCGATGGAGTTCGACACCATGGTAAGGCACAATATCCCGGTGGTGGTCGTGGTGAACAACGACTGCGCATGGGGGATGATTAAGCACAGCCAGGAGCTTTCAATCGGCGGCGACCGCCTTCAGTGCGCCGAGCTCGGCTCGCGGCGCTACGACCTGATGGTCGAGGGCCTGGGCGGCCACGGTGAGTTCGTAACCAGGGACGAGGAGATAGTACCTGCGCTGAAGCGCGCGCTCGCATCGGGAAAACCCGCCTGCGTGAACGTGATGACCGATCCGACCGTTACGAGCCCGGCCACGCCGCTCTTCTACCAGTCGCTTAAGATGGAATAGGAAGGCGGGCGCCATGAAAGCCCTCGTTTTCAACGTAAACGTGCCGAAGTTCCTGGCCATACAGGCACTGCGCCCCATAAGCGCCTCGTTTTGCTACGGCGGGCCCTTCGCCACGATACGGCCGGCCGACATCCCCGAACCCGCGCTTCCTTCGCCGGAGTGGGTAAAGATCAAAACGAAACTATGCGGCGTCTGCGGGAGCGATATAAACCTCATCATGCTTAAGGACTCACCCACGGCCTCGCCTTTTACCTCGTTTCCCTGCGTGCCCGGGCACGAGTTCTGCGGCGAGGTGGTCGAGGTCGGCAGGGAGGTCCGCACCTGTGCCGTCGGCGACCTGGTTACCGTTATGCCCTTTTTGGGCTGCGTGCCGCGCGGGATACAGCCCGTGTGCAGAAGTTGCGCCGCGGGCATTCCCGGTAACTGCGAGAACTTCGCCGAGGGCGCCTTTTCGCCGGGAATGTTTACCGGCATCTGCCGCGACATAAACGGCGGCTTCGCAGAGTATACGGTGGCGCACCGGAGCCAGGTGTTCCGCGTTCCGAAGGGCGTTAGCCCCGAGTCGGCGACGCTCACCGAGCCGCTGGCGGTGGGCCTGCAGGCGGTCATCGACAATATGCCCCGGTCGGGGGAACGCGTGCTCGTCATCGGCGGAGGGGTCATCGGCGCGATGGTCGTAAAGTCCATCCGGGCGCTGGGCGGCCGTTGCGACATTACGGTGGCCGAGCCCGCGCCTCACAGCGCGGACTACTGCAAGCGGTCCGGGGCCGACAGGGTCATAGCCGGCGGGCTTATAGATGCGGCCGTGGATATGGCGGGCGGGAGGGCCTACCGGCCCCTTCTCGGCGAGCGGGTGGTGATGGGCGGCTTCGAGCGGATCTACGACACGGTCGGACACGCCGATACGCTGAACCTGTCGCTACGAATACTCGCCGCCGACGGCACGCTATCGGTCATTGGGATCGGCAAGAACGTCAATCTGGACCTCACGCCTCTGTGGCTAAAGCTACAGACCGTAAAAGGGTGCTACGGCTATCGCTACAACCCGGTGAAGGGGGGAGGGACGAAGCAGGCGTTCGAAACGGCGCTCGACCTCATCGCCAGAAAGAAGGTGCGCGTGGACGATATGCTCACGCACACCTTTCCGATAGAAGAGTATCGCGCCATGATCGAGATGAATCTGAACAAGTCGCGACACGGGGCCATCAAGACGGCCATACGATTCTGAGGGATAAGGGCTTCGTTGCTTTCTTAAGGCTCTCGGCGACAGTAATAATCGGAGGCCGAACAAGTGGGCCTCCAAAGGGGATACGCATTTGGGAGGGGAGGAGTTAAAACTTTTTTGGGGAAATGGAATTTTTTAAAAAAGGGGAAGGGGAGGAGATGGCAGCAGGGTACACGAGGGAGGCACGCCCGGCAATAATTGAGGCTGGGGTTACACAGCATGTGGAAACTGGAGACTAAATTGCCGGAGCGTGCTAACGAGCTGAAAAAGCAAAGGAAGGCAAACACACTACTACTCCCTGTTAAAGTTGTGAATAGCTCTAACACGCTCGATAGTTAACTCTCTTGCATGCTCCTTCGGCATGTCTTGAATAACATTTTCAAGTTCACCTTTCGTCATCTCTTTGAGTGCCTGGTTCCGTACAGCAATTGGGATATCCTCAATTCTTGCAAAACCAGTATTTTTTTGAACAACATTATTTTCCGCGCCTTCTGCTCGTATTAAGGCATCCGTTTTAGTTTTTTTAATGAGATGATCGTCTTCCAATTTTTTGACTATTTCGATTCCATAGTCTCTAAAAGTATCGTTAATACTCGCAAAAGCATTTCCACTGGACCGTGCAGTCGACATCCATATTTTGTTTCCATTTTTTGCATCAAACAATTGAGTAATAATATTAAGTCGAGGCTTCTTTATTGTTGTAGTCTGCGGCCCTCCCTGGGTTTGCATCGAATACTGATATTGGTTGGAACCCATTCTGGTAATAGTACCTTGCGAGGTATATGGTTGGTAAGTCGTCAGTGTCTGCTGGCTATAGCCCATTTCAGCGATGGAAATAAATAGAATTGAATCGATATTATTTTTAGCAAATATATTTTTAAGATCATTTTCAGAATAATTGCGCGTAGGCGGTAAAACGTCGTATCCATTAAAAGCAATTACTCCTTTTTTATTTAATTCCGAGACAAGATTCGATTCTATTTTTATTTTTAAATCAAGATCGCTTGTATCCAATACTACTACGACTTTACCAATGACGAATGATTTATATTGAGGATCAGTAACGCTTGTTATATGAGTGCTGACACAGGATACTAATATTAGACATAGTGTTGAGAATAGTATTTTTTTCACTGTGCATAACTCCATTTATTAATTCTTCGAAGGGCTTTTACGATCTGGGTGCCGGAGAAAGTTTTGCTCACAGGCTTATATCGACTTCTTTCATGATTGCTGTGGGGGCTGATTTAATCTGGTTTAATTTTTCAAGGCCTTCAAGATAACAGAGAATTGCTTCTCTGGCGTTTTCGAGCGCCTCCTTTTCGGTATCGCCCTGGGTATAGCATCCGTCAAGCGCGGGTACGGAGACATTGAAGCCTCCTTCCTCGGCCGGTTCAAGAATAATATTAAATTTCATGGTACACCTCTTAACTTGCCGTAGTTGCCGGCTCTTTCACTTTGTTTTTGTTTATTACCGGGTCTATCATATATCTTATCATTTCCCTTATTCATATAGTAAATTATTAAAAAAAGATTATAATCAACAAAAAAACATTCTTTTAAAAACAGGGATGACAATAACTTTATCTACTTGCACTATATGGCCTCCCTGTAAAAATCCAGCTTTAATTTGCGACACCGGCCGCCCACCGGCTAAAATGGCAAGTCTCGATCAATTTTTCGATAAAACCGAGAAAATGATCGAGCAGGTGCGCCCGATATCTCTTGAAATTCACCCCGATGCCCCAATAAACCATCCGGCTTCTGACCCTTTCGATCCGCTTGAACTTGACGCGCCCCTTGAGATACTTCGGTTTGAGCTGACTCATCAATCCTTCCACGGGAGGCCGCATTTTGCACATCTCCTGGTACTCCCCGGTCTTCAGCGCCTCGTGACGCTCGTCGAGCCACCTTCGAGTATCGTCAACAAGATACCGTGATTGCGCTCTGGAAATACGGATCGGACACAGGGTGCGCCTCTTGCACCTGGCGCACTTTTTCGGATTGAAATTCGCCACTGATTTCGTTCCGGTAATGGAAACGCTGCGCGGTGTTCAAAATTGAAAGCAGGCGTTTCAATCCACGCGCCCGCGCGGGGCGAGCTTAAAGTCACCGGTACTGTGGATGTGCTAGCGGGCGCCTCCTCCCCTGTCAAGGGGAGGCCGGGAGGGGTTTTACTTTTCCTCTGAAGATCCTTCGATCCAATTTTATGACGCTAAAAAAGCGAGAGTCTGCCTATGAATTTTAAAAAAACCGCCAGGTGCTCCTGCTCTCCGGCATCGCTGTGTTATAACTAAGGGGAACGAACCCCCCTCGATCCCCCCTTGTCAGGGGGGAAGTGCCGGATGCCGCCTCATGCACTGATCGATACCATCGAACATTCATTAAGCAGCGCGCACGGATGCGCGCGCGGCGAGACTCGCGCCCCCGGCGCTACGCGCCACCCCCGGAGGGGTTGCCTAATGCCTGCTGGCTAGTTGCAGTCACAAACACCAACGGATACCATCGAACAGCCGTTAAGCAGCGCGCACGGATGCGCGCGCGCGGCGAGACTCGCGCCCCCGGCGCTACGCGCCACCCCCGGAGGGGTTGCCTAATGCCTGCTGGCTAGTTGCAGTCACAAACACCAACGGATACCATCGAACAGCCGTTAAGCAGCGCGCACGGATGCGCGCGAGGCGAGCCAAACGCTCCCGGCGCTGTGGAGGTGCAAACACAGCGGGCTTCGCCTGAGCAGCGTTATGCAAAGCACGGCCGCGATGAAAATTACGGCGGTGAACAGGGAAGCCGCCGCGGCGTGAATATGCGCGAGGTGACGACGCGCCTGGCGGCGCCGTGTTCTCCGTCATGGTTTTGTGTTAATATTTTTCCGCACGCCCACCTGAATGTTCAGATAAGCGTATCTGCCGTCTTTTTCGAAAAACAGGACCGTGCCGGGCAGCGCGAACAGGGAGACATCGTTGCCGATTCGGCGGGCGATATCGAGATACAGACAGACATGGGGGTCCAGATACAGGGAATGGGCGCGATCGGTTCTGTTTTTTAAATGATGAGCCAGATATCCGGCTCCCACCATCGGCGTGAGGGTCAGTTCGGGATGGGGCTTCATGGAATAGCCGGCCAGCAGGCAGAGCTGGATGAAATTGTAGGAATCGATATCCGCCGCTCGCGGGTGCATGCGATGGAATCCGACGAGGAATCGCATGGAAAGCGTTTCGGGCATATCGGTTTTTGCCCCGGCGGAAAGGGCGAACCCGGCTCCGTAATCCGCGACGCTTCCGTACATCCCCAGCGGGACTATGGCCGAGGGCGAAGCCGACAGGAAGAGCTCGATGCCGTGCTTTTCAGGTTTTTCCGGAGTGAGGATGGCAGGGGCGGCGGGCTGGGACTTTTTCGGCTGGTAATGGCGTGCGATCTCCGCCAGTATTTTTTGGATGCTCCGGTTGAGTCCGGCGGGCGTGGTTTTTTCATGGATGCGGACTATTGTGCAGGCATCGCGTACGTCGAGTAGCTCGATTTTGATGATGTAGTGTTCGTCTTTCAGCGGGCGCAGCAGGTACTGTTCCTCGTTTTCGCGTCCGAGCGGGACGAGCGTTCTCTTTTCTCGTAGCGAGATAGTTCCCGTTATCACCCTGTCGGCCGAGCGCAGGGCACCGATTTTGAGTGCGCGATCCGGAAGGCGGTGGTGACGACGCTCATTCTCTTTGGATCGGCCGGCATACTCTTCGGGGGGCAGGAGGAGGAGATGTGGAGTAGTGAGCAGTCCTTCGGCAAGCGTGTCGTTCACGCGCGCGGCGATTTCGGGCGCTAGCCCCGAAGCTGTTAGGCGAATGAACACGGTGCGGTGCGAGTCGGCGTCTGCGGCGGCCAGGGGCCGGCCCGGGACGAGGGCCAGAAGCATATACAGCAAGGCAAGGGCTGTTTTTCCGATCATAGGGATATTGAATAGGTGGCGCCTGCGGTCAACAGGAGCGAGTTCGTTCGCAGCCTGTCGCCGCCGAGGGTGCAGGCATTTATGAATGATATCTCCGCGCGGAGCCCCGCCTCGAGAGAGACGACGGTCCATACGCTGTGCGTCAGCCCGGCCCCGAGGAAAACGCCTGCCTCGTTGTGCGCTGATTTTTTATCGATATGCGAGGTTGTAACGGTGCTTCCAAGCTCGCGCCGGTCGGTCCAGGTCCCCGTCTTCAAGGCGTATAAAAGCCCCGCCTCGCCGTACAGCATTCCCGCACAACGGCGGTATCCGGCCGAGAGCTGGATGAACGAGAGCTCGAGCGTGGTCGTGGAGGGAAGTCCCATGTACGTGCGCTCGATTGCGAGTGTTTTACGCGCGTATTCGACCCCGCATAGAAGGGTGCTGTTCTCCCATGCCTGGTAAGCGAGCCGGGCGCCGGCCGAATATGCCGTATCGATGCGCCGCTTCTGGTCGCCGGTGCCTGCGACAGTGCCGGAGGGATATGTTCCGCCGAAGGATGCGGTGAGACCGAGGCCGAATGTGCCGCGAGCGGTGTCGCTGCGGCCGGCCTGTTTTTCCGCCTCGATGTGAGGGACGGTCGGAGCTTCACCTTCGATTCCGGCTGCCTGCGCGCCGACGAATGAAAGCAGCCCCATTGTGATTAAAACGACGCTGAACGGTGATCGGTATTCCATAGAGCCCACCCGTTTATCAATAAGAATCTTTGAATACATAGACCGATCCCTGATCCTCTCCAGGGCCGGTGTCGTCCCCGCTCGCCCCCGCGATGAGCGTTCCCTCGGAGGAGAGGGCGAGTGTTATGCCGAACTGGTCGCCCGCGTTGCCGTCGGGCGCGATGAGCTTTGCGAGCATGCCCCATCCCCCGGTGGCGCCGCGGTCACATCCGAAGAGGTAGACGCTGCCGGTGCGCAGGCTGAGCGGGGCGTTCCCCCAGGCGCCGGCGGCGAGAATGGAACCGTCCATTGTTATAGCTATCGAGCGGGCGAAATAATCCGAGCCGGCCCCGTCGGGAGCGAGGATGCGATGTTCGCGCCAGGATCCGGCGGTTCGGGTGTAGACGTATGCACAGCCAAGGCCATAGAGACCGCTGCGCCCGTCGTGTCCATACGCTCCCACGCAGAAGGTGTCGCCGTCGGCGGAGATCGATACGGCGGCGCCGAAGTAATCACCCGCGCTTCCGTCGCCCGCGATAAAGACGGTTTCTTTCCATGAGGCGCCTTCAAGACTATAGTGGTAGACCGCTCCCCGGGCGGTGGCCGTGTCGATCCGGCGTTCCATCGCGCCTGCCAGTATCGCGCCCGCATCGGCGCTTATGGCGACGGCGCAGCCGAACTGGTCGCCCGCGTCGCCGTCGGAGGCGGCGAGAACGGTTTCCTCCGTCCATCGCACACCCGTGCGCCTGAAGACATGAAGTCGGCCCGTTCCGTCGCGCCAGGGCGCGCCCGCGATAATGGTCCCTCCGTCGAACGATGCGGCCACGCTGTGTCCCAGCATATCATTTTCCCCGGCCTGTCCGGCGATGAGCCGCTCGCGGAGCCCCCACTGGTCGGCGCCGCCGTTGTTTCTTTCGAACATATAGACGGCGCCGCGGGCTCCGTCATGGCCCGGGGCGCCGGCGGCGATACAGTCTCCGTCCGCGGAGAGCGCGACGGAGTGGCCGAGGTCGTCACCCGGCAGCGCGTCCGGGTCGATCGCGCCGGTAAGAAGGGTCACAGGCTCCCAGGCCCCTCTGGAGAAGCGGTATACATACACGGCGCCCCGGTGCTTGTCGTACGCCGGGACGCCGACGACCACGGTGGCGCCGTCGGCCGATACGCTGACGGCGCTTCCGAAGCGCCGGTGACTCGCGCCGTCGATGGCGGTGATGCGATCGATGAACTCGATGGCGTCGTCCATAGTTATGGATTCGTTATCCGCGCTTCTGAATTCGGCTTCGACGGTTTTAGTCCCGTTGCCGTAGGGGAGCATCCATGATTTAGACCCGGCGTAGGGCTCCCAGTCGGACCATTCGCCGGGGACATTCCGAAAGCGCATCCGGCGGGAGTTGGAAACGTCGATGCTCAGTACGACGTCGAGCTGATAGGCGTATGGCGCGCCGCCGTTTATGACGAACGATCTGCCGCAAGGAGCGGACGAGCCGTATTTATTCTCATTCTTATTACCGGTGATCATATTGGAGCAAGCGGTGAAGAAGAGAGTCAGGAGGATGAAGAGGGTGAAGGGGGGCCATGCGACGCGGAGCGGCGCAGAGGGTGTATGCGAGGCGTTTGATAGCGGCATCGAATGAACACTATTCATAATATTATTATTGTTCACTTAGAATATGACAAAATATTCAATAATAGTGTTGACATCAGCCATACCCATTCTATTTTGTAAACAGAAAACTGAAGTCATGCCGTTTGGCGTGAGGTTTTCTTTTCCGGCGCTCTGCAAGGCCAGGAGCGGTTTAGCAGAGCGGGATTGGCCGCCGGATGCCCACACATAAAATATTAAAGCCGTCGGGGGATTCCCGCGGCTCATTCCTGAAACCGGCTCGCATAGAGCAAAAAGCGGGCCGCGCACCCTTAAGAGAGTCCGGACGGGAAGCACTCGTCCGGTAACGGTGATCGTCGGAGAGTCATCTGATGATAGCCGGAGGTCTGTCCGGTTGGAATATTCCGGATTCCGTTTACAGGGTGTTGTCAGGAAAATGAGAATTCTGAAGCCTCCACATTATGTTCTTGCGGGTATCATTCTTCTCGGCGCGGTGTCGTGTGCCGGCGGTGAAGCGTCCCGGAGCCCGCGTGAAGACGGTGTGCAGCCAAACAGCGTTCCGTTTGCTTTTGATATTGTCGTGACTGCCGTTCGGAATACGTCGAAATCTATCCAGCTTCACGCGATTGACCATGACGGCGATAGTCTCAGTTTTCACATCGCTCCAGGAGGGGACCCGTCACACGGCATGGTGGTGGTGGACGGCGCCATGTGCGTTTACACCCCTGCGCAGGGATTTTTCGGCCAGGACAGCTTCGAATACCGCGCCAGCGACGGGAAGAGTGAGAGCAATGTTGCGACCGTTACGGTGAATGTCGGTTCGATGAACCACGCGCCGTCTGCTTACGGAAGTTCAGTATGCACGCCCGAGGACGTACCCGTCGCGATAATTCTGGCGGGAAACGACCCTGACGGCGACACGCTCTCGTTCCATGTGCTGGAGGGACCGTCCCACGGTACGCTGGCGGTGGACGCAATGGACGGATCGCGGGTAAGCTACACGCCGGCGCGCGATTATAATGGAAGCGATTCGTTTTCATTTTACGTAAGCGACGGAGAGCTTTTAAGCTCTCCGGAGATCGTAAGCATCGAGATAGGCCCGGTGAATGATCCTCCGAGGGCGGAGGATATCCAGGCCATCACGACGGAGGAGGATGTTTCCATCGTAATCGTTCTCGGAGGAAGCGATATCGAGGACGATCCCCTGACCTGGCACGTCTCACAGCCGCTCCATGGGAGCGTCTCGGCTCCGGAGGGTCGCGAGGTGCTCTATACGCCACCGCGCGATTATTATGGAGAGGACCGTTTTCATTATTACGTCAACGACGGGAAATCGAGCAGCCCTCCTGCCACGGTCACTATCATCATTACGCCGGTAAACGATCCTCCTGTGGCGCTTCCGACTCCGGTTAATGTCAAGCGCGACACGCCGCACGATTTTACGCTCCAGGCGTACAATCCGGACAATGATGCGCTGACGTATATCGTGGAAGCGGAGCCGCGGCATGGGAGCCTCTCCTGCGAGGGAGCGGTCTGCAGGTATACGCCGGATACCGGATATACGGGCGCCGACTCCTTTATTTTTTACGTGATGACGGACCATGACCAAAGCGGGCCCGTAGAGATTCCGGTATCGGTCTCTGAGAGGGGGGTCATCTTCGTCGATGCCGAGGCGTCCGGATTCGGCGACGGTCGCTTCTGGAATTCGGCGTACAGGAGCATTCAGGAGGCGGTGGACGCGGCATCGGCGGGCGATCAGATATGGGTAAAGGCGGGTGTCTACACGGCCGGTGAAGACGGGCTTCCCACGCTCGTAGTGATGAAGGAACACGTGGACGTTTACGGAGGATTCAGGGGGAGCGAGTATCTGCTTTCAGAACGCGTTCTTGACCTGGATTTCGGGGAAATGGAAACCTGCTCTTCAATCCTCGACGGCGAGGAGAGCGTCACGCACGTGGTGCTCGGCGCTGAGGGGGCGGCGTTGGACGGATTTATCGTGCAGGGAGGAAGAGCCGCCGGTGGAGGGATCGACGACAACGGCGGCGGCATGCTTTCGGTCGATTGCTCATCCCCTGTGCGCAACTGTCTGTTCAGGAACAACAGGGCCTCAGGTGACGGCGGGGCTGTATGCGTTTACAATTCAAACCCCTCGGTGTCGCGCTTCTCCCCGGTGTTTTTCAATTGCCGCTTCGAGAATAATTCGGCCGTTTCCGACGGCGGGGCAATCTATGCCTATGCAGGGGTTTCCCCGGAGATAAGCGAGTGCACATATACCGCCAACAGCGCCGTCAACGGGCATGGCGGCGGTATATGCGCGTACGGTGAATCGACGTCCATCAGGTGGTGCGTGTTTACCGGGAACAGCGCTGTAAACGGCGGCGGTGCGTGCGTCTCGTACGGCTGCGCGTCGGATACCGTCTTCGCTGTTATGGAGAATTGTTCGTTCAGGGACAACGACGCGCTCTTTGACGGCGGCGGGGTGTACTGTTTCATGTCGCGGCTTCGGATTGTCGCGTGTACATTCACCATGAACGCGGCCGGAAACGACGGCGGCGGGGTGTACACTGAGCATGAGCGGGGAGTCGTGTTTCTCGATTGCGTGTTCAACGGAAACGCCGCCTCCAGCATGGGGGGCGGCGTCTGCACCATACGGAGCGGTCCTTCCATGGAAGGGTGCGTTTTCACCGGGAACAGGGCGAACAACGGCGGGGGCCTCGCCAACCGCATCTACAGCAGCCCCATATTGCTGGAATGCGATTTTATCTCGAACGTATCGGAGAACGGCGGGAACGGCGGCGGTATCTTCAATTATTTTCTATCCTGTCCGGTTTTGCGGAACTGTAATTTTTCATCGAACGAAGCGGAGGGCCACGGCGGCGGGATGTACAGCGAGGATAGAAGCTCGCCGACGCTCCACGACTGCTTGTTGGCCGAAAACAACGCCATTGGAGACGGTGGCGGGATGTTCAATGGATTGTATAGCTCGCCCGTGATGAGAGGGTGCCGTATAGAGGGCACGCTTAGGGCGAGAAACGGAGGGGGGATTTTTAATACGGATCGCTCCGGCCCTCATCTTAGCGATTGCACGATCAGGAATAACATCGCCTTGCTCGACGGCGGCGGCGTCTGCAATTACGGCGGGTCGAATCCTTTGTTCATCAATTGTCTTGTCATTGTGAACGCGGCGGCGAGGGGAGGGGGAATATATAACGATGAGTCCTCTCCGGGGTTCGAAAACTGCACGATCGCTTCCAATCTCGTGCACGACGACGGCGGTGCGGGCGTGAACACTGGAAGGGGGTTGTACAACCGCTCCATGAGCGCTCCGCGCATTCTGAACAGCGTGATCTGGAATTATGATTACGGATCCGGACCCTATGTCGCCGTGGTCGAGGATGTCGATTCGGCGTGCGAGGCCTCGTACAGTCTGATCCGGCTGCAATCGGGCGTATATCCGGGGGAGGGGAATCTCAATATCGATCCGTTATTCGCCGGAGCGGATGACTATAGGATGAGAGAGACCTTGATGCTGGACGCAGGAGATCCGGAAACGGCGGCGGAGATATGCGCCCTTTTACGGAATCGGGAGAGCGTCGTAAACACGCCGGACCTCGTTCGTCCGGACGATTGTGTAGTCGACCCAGGTTATCATTATTAGTGTCTCGCGTTCGAAGGATCGAGGATTGGTGGTGTTGTTGCGCAGTCGGGAAGAGGGCCTTTCCCGGCGCGGGCGGATGATGGAGACCGGCTGCACCGGAGATGTACGAGAGATTCGAGGATTGGACAATCCACAGGAGGGATGATGCGGAAGAAGAGGGGTGCGCTTGCCGATGGCGGCTTCCAGCGGAGAACGGCGGTTCGGGTGCTGGGGGTGGTTCTCGCCTTTTCGGTGATCGGCCTCTCCGTGCTCGGGTTTCACGCTGTACGCACGGGGAGAATGCTCGCCTCGGCCTCCGATGAACTGGAGAGCGCTCTGCTTACCGGCGACAACATCGTGAAGGCGTTCATCCGCTATTCGGGAAGAGTGGGAGCGACGGGCCTTGTCCCGAACGCGGGGAAGATCGCTATCGATCATGAGCTGAGTGCGACGACCGTCAGAAGGCGAATGGCGGACATTCGGCGCTGTATTTTTATAAATTACGCGATTATCGGCGTTCTGGGGGGACTCTTCCTTCTTCAGGGAGTGTTCCTCTACCGGTACTGTATCCGGCTGACCGGACGCATCGCCGGTCCCATGGGCATGCTCAGGCGTCGTCTCGAAGAGATTAACAGGGGTGAAATTCCGGATTTTCGCCCACTCCGGAGGGACGATGAATTCAGGGATGTGTACGATCAACTGGCGCTGGCTGCCCGGGGAATTGAGACGGGAGTAAAACGGCGGGTGCGTACGCGCGCAAAGGAACGGTAAAATTTTGAGGATGAAGAACGATGCTTCCAATATATGGCCGGGAATATCGATTTCCAATAATGGCCCAAGCACGAAGCAGACGCCGGCGCAGCGCAACGGGGTTCGTTGGATAGTCCCTGTGGTGGCATTTTTATGGGTGGCGGCATGGTCGTCATGCTCCAATCCTGTCGGCGGGACGAGCACGATATCCGGGCGCGTCGTGCTGTGTTCTTACGGGCTCGAAAATGTGGAGGTCGCGATTAGCGGTAAACATTTCGGGACCGTGCGTACCATGACCGATTGTGAGGGTGCGTACGCCTTTTACGACGTGTGGAACGGCACATACAGCGTGACGCTTTCGAAAAAGGGGATCGTCTTCACGCCGGCGAGACGATCGATTTCGGCCTCGGGGGGCTGGATCGGGAACCAGGACTTTGTCGCCCTTCCCACCTGGGAACGGACGATTGGCGGTACGGGTGCCTATCGTGCCTATTCGATCCGGGAGACGATGGACTGCGGCTTTGTGATCGTGGGATACAGGCAGGGCGCAGGGTCGCAGAAAGAAGCGCTGGTCGTGAAACTGGATTCGTTCGGGACGGTCGTCTGGGAGAAGAGCTTCGGCGATTCGATGGACGCGTGTGCGTACGACGTGGATGTGACACCGGACGGCGGGTATGTCGTGGCGGGAAGCCGGCAGCGTGCGGGATCGCTGTTGGACTTCTGGATACTGAGGCTTGACGGGAACGGTGATATGGAGCCCTCCGGCTGGAGCAGGACCTACGGCGGAGCGTTCAACGACGAGGCGTACTCCGTCCGGCGGACATCCGACGACGGATACGTGGCCGCCGGGTATACGGTCAACAGCCTTGGCGGAATGGGGGATATGCACGTCATCAGGGTGGACGCTTCGGGAAGCGTGCTGGAGCCGGTATGGCCGCGGACCTACGGCAGCGAGGGGTGGGATGCGATACGCGCGATACGCCAGACCTCCGACGGCGGATTCATCGCGGCCGGATATTGTGCCACGATCGAGGCAGGCCTGTGTGTGAGCTTGATGAAACTCGATCCGACGGGAAACGTGGAGTGGAGCGAGGTGAAAAGCGTTGGAGAATGGGATGAGGCCCGCTCGGTGGAGGAGACGGACGACGGAGGATATATGCTTACGGGATTCACCAGGCCGTCGTTCGGCGGCGGGAGCTCGATCTGGGTGATGAAGACCGATTCGATCGGAACCGTCGACGAAAATGAAAATACGGGGACATGGTTGCGCGTGTTCGATTACGAAGGGACGGCCGAAGCCTACTCCGTCAGGCAATGCGCGGACGGCGGGTTTGCCGTTTCCGGCGCGGTGTACAGTCCGGCGAAGGGAACTGTCGACGCGCTCCTGATCAAGCTCTCTCCCGCCGGAGAGAGGATGTGGGAGCGGAGCTTCAGCTCCGGCGATGTCACTACGGCATATTCGGTTGAACCGACTCATGACGGAGGCTTTATCGTCGCCGGGTACGTTCTGTCGTACGAGGGGCGGGACGGAATGTGGATTGTAAAGCTCGACGCGCGCGGGGTGGTGTCGTGGTGAGGGAATGCTGGAGGCGACGGCATTGGTTTTTGTTTTTGGTTTGTGTGGTGCTTCTTTTGGGGTGTGAGCGGGGAGAGCGCGGAGAGGGGTTTCTTTCTTATGCGGGGCCCGTGCCGATTCTTCTGGTTCCACTGGAGGTGGAGGTGGAGAGCGGGGGAGCGGGAGAGGATTTGGAGGCGTGGCGTCTATTTGACCGGGACACCACGAGCGGCATTCGTGCTTTTGGTACGGTTCGGATACGGTGTACAATAGCAGGAGCCCGAAGGCTCACGCGGGTACGGCTATATGGAGGGAGCGGGTACGAGGTGCGAATATACGCGGATGGGCGTGTTCTGGGAGAGATGGATGGAGGGCGCCGGGAAGAGGGCTGGAGCTCCATTGAGGCGGACGTGGAGGTGGAGTCGCAAAGCTTTATTGTGGAGCTTAAGGGTGATGGAACGGGAGAGCTTGGCGAGCTTGAGCTGTGGGGAGAGGCGGAGGGCGCTGCTTTGGAGGAGTTGCTTGGCATGGGCCTATCCGAGGTTGGAAGCGGAGAGGAGCTTGCGGCGCTGGTGGAGAAGAAGGCGGCGCACGTCGTGGAGGTGCGGGGTAGTCCTGATGAGATTGGGGCGTTGGGCGGGATAGGAGCCGGCGCCTCTGTGCATGTGCGCTTTGATCTGGCGGTTAATCCGGCGTGTATGAAGCGGGCGTACCTGGCCTACCGAGGGCGGAATATACGCAGTATTGCCGGCATACGGCGTCAGATAAACGGCTCTTTGTGGGAGGGAGGGCAGGATGTTTCCGGCAGGGAGGATGGGTGTTCCGACTGGAGGGAATATATTGAAGAGATAAACCCTGCGTGGCTGGTGCGCGGGGAGAACGTGATCCGGTTTGAATCGGATATCCGTGGCGCGTCGCTTGGCGGATTCCGTTTGGTGCTGGCGGCGCCGAGCGGGTGGAACGACGTGGGCTCGTGCTCGCCCGCGGAGTTGTACGACGGCCGAGTGGAGACGTCGGTGGCTCTTGCCCCAGAGGGGGAGATCGGGATTGGCTTTGAGCGGCCGGTGTACCCGGAGACGCTGATGGTCTATCTACCGTCCAGGTGCGGCGGGAAGGCGGCGCTGGAATGCGCGCAGGAGCGCGGGTGGATTGCGCTGGGAACGGTGGATTTTTCCGGTCTGAAGGCCGGGTGGAACTCCATTGCGGTGCCTGGCGGGGAGCGCTGCGAGGCGCTGCGCCTTGTGCGGCCCGGGGCGATGGAGGGAGTTTCACCGGTGGTCATATCCGAGGTGCGGGTACTGGCGAGCGCGGCGGGAAGTCCTTTCGAGATTCCGCGGGTGGTGGTGAGTTATCCGCGGAGGGGGGAATACTTCGGTCGCGAGGCATATATCCAGGGCTTTACTCTGTTTGGCGAGGAGGTGAAGCGGATAACGGGCGAGGGGAAGCTTGTGCGCGAGGGAGGAGGGGACTCCTTCAGCTTTTCGATCTCGAAGGACGAGACGCGCTTCCGGATGCAGGAGTCGGCAGATGCGTGGGAGAGCGTGGTGCTGGCGGAATGGCTTCGGGCGGAGGCGGTGAAGGCGGTAGCCCTGTACGCGAACGGAGATGGGGGTGAAAATACGGTCAGCCCCGGGGAGGGCGCAGAAGAAGGAGAGGGCGGCTTCGACGGGGGGGCGAGCGGGGGCCTGGGGGTTTTTACGACCACGGTGCATCCCGGTTCGTCGAAGTCGGTCACGTTTCGTGGCGTGAGTCTGGAGATTCCCGCCGGGGCGGTGGAAACGGAGACGCGGATCAGCATTATTCCGCTTTTGGAGGCGCAGGTGGCGCCGCTTTCTGAGGGGATGGTGAACGTCACCTCGCCTGATGCAGGTTATCGATTTTTGTTTAACGGGAAGCCTCATGGCAGGTTCAGGAAACCCATCCTCATAACGTTTGCCTATTCCCGGAGCAAATTGCTCGCCGGGCAGGGAGACGGGGATGTACTCATGTATTACCATGATGAGGAGGCGTCCGCCTGGAAGAGGCTTGAGCGCGTTGACTCCTCTGCGGTGCGCTCGATGCGGATGAGAGCGTATTCGGCCGCCGGCAGCGCCGCGGGGTCTGATGAGATTATGGTGAGTTCGCTTGCTGATCACTTTACCGACTTCATCAACGCGACGCTGGTCGTGCCTGAGCATCCCGAGGCGCTTCTGCTCAACGCGAATTCGATCAGCGAGATCAGGGCGGGCGATCCCGGTGCGGGGATCAGGCGTATCGATCCGCCCGGGGGGAGCTCCCTTGGGGATGCGGTGCTCTCGTATTCGCTCGAGCTTCCACCGGGGAGGAAGGGCGTAGCGCCGCGCCTGGAGCTTCGCTACAACTCCTCGGGCGGCAACGGCTGGCTGGGGCTTGGCTGGGACGTTGCCGTGTCGTCGGTGAGCGTGAACACGAAGTTCGGAACGCCGCGCTACGATGGCAGTGAGACGTATCTCCTGGATGGACAAGAGCTGATCTATGACCCGGAGGGTGGGTGCTTCCGCGCGCGCGTTGAGGGGGCTTTCATGCGGATCGTGCGGCATGGGGACTCTCCGGCGGGCTATTATTGGGAGCTTGTTGATAAAGGCGGCACGCGTTTTATCTATGGGCTCAGCGGGAACTCGCGTGTGCAGAGCTACCGCACGGGCCACATCTTCCAGTGGAACCTGGAAAGGACGATCGACCCAAACGGGAATACAGTGAACTATTACTACGAGGTGGATGCGCTGAGGCCGCCAAACGGCGAGCCGTCGGTGCAGTCGTACCTGCGGAGGATCAGCTACACGGGCCGCGGTGGTCTGGACGGGCCCTTCAGCGTGGAATTCATGAACGAGGAGACGGCGCGTCCGGACGTGATCGTGAACTGCCGGGGCGGCTTCAAGCAGCTCATGCGTTTTCGTCTGGGGAGCATAGCGGTGAAGTTCAACGGGAGTCCGGTGCGGCGTTACGCCCTGGGATACACCACAGGGGCCTTTGGCAAGAGCCTGCTTGAGAGGGTGGAGGTGTACGGCGAGGCGGAGTCGAAGTTCAACGAGCACGTGTTCGCCTATTACGACGAGACGAGGCGCAGCGGGAATTCGCTGGAAGGGTTTTCCGCTGTCGGCGACGGATTTTTCGAGGAGGCGGGGGAGTTTTTCAAGAAGCTTTTTCTGGCGGACATGGTGGAGACGAGCACGCTGGGAGGGAGCTTTGGCACGAGCGTTTCGGTTTGCGGGTATCTTGGGATTTCACCGGGACTTGGAGGGACCAAGGGCAGATCGATCGGAGTGAGCGCAGGCCGGAACCGGAGCCGCAGCGACACCGAGAGGGCGCTTGTGGATATAGACGGCGACGGCCTTGCCGACCAGGTGTACGTGAAGACGAACGGCGAGGTCTGGTATCGCCGGAACCTGCTTGGCGTGCCCGACGGGGGCTTTCGCTTTGGCGCCGAGGAGCGGGTGGAGGGGCTCAGCCATCACGTCGGCAGGGAGAGCGATACGACTCTTAACCGCGGGCCCGAGGGGCACCTGAGGGCGGCATCGCTCATGTACACCACAAGCACGGGCAACACCGTGGGAGAGGGGTATTTCAGCGACGTCAACGGCGACGGCCTGGTGGATTTTGTAAGCGGAGGCAGAGTGCTCTATAACCGCCTGATAGAGGGCCGCCCGGTGTTCTCTCCGGAGGTGCCTCCTGGCGCGTATTTCAGCGACGAGGGCGAGGCGAATATCGAGGGGATCGAGCTTGGCGATCCCCCGCCGTCGAAGGAGGAGCTGGCCGGGGACTTTTACCGCGACGATCCCCTCCTGATGTGGCGCGCGCCGTATAAGGGGATGGTGCGCATAGGCGGTGGCGTTCGGCTGGTGGAGAAGGAGTATCTCCCCGCGCTCCCGGAGGCGGAGGAGGGCGGGTACGCGACCAACGACGGCGTATGGGTGAGCGTCCAGAAGGGCGAGCGGGTCCTGTGGTCGGCGACGATCGGGGAGGAGGATCACGAGCCGGTGCTTCCCTCAGGGATGTACGATGTCTGGGTGAGCCCCGGCGAGGAGCTGTATTTCCGGGTGAACTCGATCGACGACGGCGCCTATGACGTGGTGGAATGGGACCCGGTGATCGAATACATAGGGGTGGACGGCGCGCAGACGGACGAGAACGGCGCGGCGGTATGGCGCTATCGGGCGTCGGAGGATTTCGCCGTGGTGGGGAAGAGCGCGCCGCTTGTGCTGGGGATGGGAGGCCGGGCACGGATCACCGGGACGCTGTGGAAGAGGCGCCCCACCTCGGACGATGTCACGGTGCGGATACAACGGCTGGGGGATGACGGTACGGTGAGCGAGATTATGGCGCCGTATACGGTCCCCGGCGATTTTTCCGGGAGCGAAGAGCTCGTGCTTTCCGAACTGGTCGAGGTCTCTGAGGGGGACTCGCTGCGCTGCCTGCTGCATTCGGACACGCCGATCGACTGGAGCGCCGTTTCGTGGAAGGCCGATCTCTGCTACGAGGAGGCCGCCGACGGGAGCCAGACGAGCGGGATGGAGTTTGCTCTGCCGGTGGAGACTACTCTCTACCCCCTGCATGATGCGCTGCCGGCAAGCCCCTTTACGGCCTCTCGCGCGGGCAGGGTGCGCGTGCGCTTCGAGGCGGCGATTCTGGGGGAAGATAGGGCCTTTGAGCCGCTTGCCGGGTGGTTTGAGGGCGAGATGGGCGTGGTGGACATCCCCGAGGACTACGAGGCGGGGGTGAGGTTAGCGCTAAAGGGCGAGCACACCCTCCACGGCAAGGTGAATGGCGTATTGAAAAGCGGCGGGTTCGACACAGGGGGCTTCGTGGAGGATCGGCTGGTACTGGAGATGGAGCTCGAGGTGGAGCACGGCGAGCGGTTGTTTTTCGTGTGCGCCTCGGACCGCGAGGACGTGATGAAGTACATGAACCTCTGGACGGGCGAGGTGACATGGCTTGACAACGGGGAGCGGGTGTATGTGGATTCTTCGCTCAGGCGGATGGCGGAGGGAGCAGAAGGATTTTCGGGCGGGCATCGCTCGTGGTACTTCGGCCGTTGGAACGGCGAGCGCCTGGATGCGCGGCTCTGCCCTGCCAACGCGCTCGATCCCTCGCTTTTGGCGCCTCTTTCGGAGGCGGACGTTCCCGATCTCGAGTCCATCACCGAGGAGGACTGCGCCGGGCAGGCCCGGGCCGTGGCGGAGAAGTTGAAGACCTTTTCCGGCATGTCGGCCGATGCGGAGAAAGGGCGCTGGGTCGGCAATGACCCTGATTCTTGGATCGGCTGGACGACGATCCGGGAGGGGGAGAACGAGCCTGAGCGGACGATCTTTGCGATGAGCGCTACGCGCGTGGCGCAGAAGTATCTGCCCGATGCCGACGACCCCTTCTGGACTGGAACGTCTGTGGAGAGGAAAGAGGGGGAGGCCGCCTCGTCGCGCGCGCGAGCGGTGAAGAAGCTCACCAAAAGCAGCCACCGCGCGCTGGGCGGCTCGTCCGGGATTGCGGGAGCCTCGGCCACCAAGGGGAAATCCGCCTGTTATCTCGATTACTTCGATATGAACGGCGACCGCTTCCCGGATATCGTCGCAAGCGGCGAAGTGCAGTTCACCCGCGCAAGCGGCGCCCTGGAAAGCGCCCGGCGGCCTCTCCCCTTCAGCGCCATACGTAAAAGCGAAAACGAGAACTTCAACCTGAGCCTGAACACGCCGTCAATCGTAATAACAAAGACAGGCGCGGACAACCAGGCCCTGGGGATCGAGGCGAGCAATCCTTCACTGGGCTTTGGCGGAAACGCCTGCATAGGCCAGAGTGAAACCGACCAGGACTTCATCGACATCAACGGCGACGGCCTGCCGGACCTGGTGAGCATCTCCGGCGGGAAACTGACGGTGCGCCTGAACCTGGGCTACGCCCTGGGCGCGCCCGAGGTGTGGGATACCATGGCAGGGAATCTGCGGGTCAACAGGACGGCCTCGGTCGCCTCAAGCCTGGGGTTCTCCTGGCAGAAGCTCTTCTGGGGAGGCGGAGTGGCGGCAACTCTCTCCCAGTCGGCCACGGAGCTGGACTACGTGGACATCAACGGCGACGGCCTGCCGGACAGGGTGCGCAAAGATATAACGGTGGTCCCCCTGGCAGGTGTGCTGCCCATTGGAGGAGCAAAGCTCATGGTGCGGCTGAACACGGGAGGCGGCTTTGCCGAGGAAGAGGTGGAGTGGAAGGGGACAGATCCAGACCAGCCGATCATCTACGATGGAAGCGTGAATCAGCAGGCCTCGCTCTACGCCGGCTTCCCGATCCCGGTGCCGATCCCCTTCTGCCCGTTCAGCATCATCGTAAATCCCGGAGGAAACGCCGGGATGTCTCTGGGCAAGGGCTTTTCGCGCTTTCAGGATGTCAACGGCGACGGCCTGGTGGATCACATCTACACCGCCTCAGGCGGACGGCTGAAGGCGCGCCTGAACCGGACGGGAAAGACCAACCTGCTGAAAAGCGTGACGCTCCCGCTGGGAGGACGCTTTGAGCTGGAGTACGCGCGGGCGGGAAACACCGCGGACATGCCTCAGAGCCGATGGGTCCTTGACAGGGTACGTCTATTTGACGGCTCGAGCGAGCCGAACACCACGCACGTCTACACGACGGACTACGCCTACGGTGAGGGCTACTACGATCGCGATGAGCGCGAATTCTACGGCTTCGGAAGCGTGGAGGAGACGCGCGCACCGGGGAGCGCCGTGGAGCAGACGACCGTACGCTATTACCACAACAGGGATTATTATCTGAAGGGCCTGGAATACCTCTCGGCGCTGAAAGACCGCCAGGAACGGATATATATAATTAAGCGCACGAGCTACGAGAAGCGCGGGATCGTCCCAAGCCGGGCGTATTTCCCGATGGCGGTAAAAAAAGAGACGGCCTGCTTTGAGGGAGGCGAGCCGGGAAAACTGTCGCTTGAGCGCTACGCCTACGACCGCTACGGCAACGTTAGGCACTACACCGACGCCGGCGACGACGGCCGTGAGGACACTGCCGACGACCTCGTGGCGTATATGGAATACGATTACCGGGAAGGAACGCATATCGTATCCAACCCGCACTACCTCGAGGTGCGCGGCGGCGATGGGCGGATATATCGCAAACGCACCGGGGTGTACGACGAGAAGGGAAATCTGCGGCGGCTCATCCAGTCCACCGACACGGGACAGGAGCTGATCACCGACATGAACTACACTGCCGATGGAATGCTCGCGCTGATCACGCTTCCCGGCAACGAACAGGGTGAGCGCTATCGCCTCAGCTACGCCTACGATACGGCGACGGCGAGCTATGTGGAGGGCGTAGTTGATTCGTTCGGCTACGCCTCGAGCTCACGCTACGACTACCGCTACGGCCTGCCGGTGCGCACGAGCGACATCAACGGCAACGGCATGGTCCGCTATTACGATCAGTTCGGACGCCTGGACCGCGTCTATGGGCCCTACGACGCCTCGATCCCGGCCCTTGAGCTCTACTACGACACCTCGGCCTTCCCGGCGGTGTGCCGGACAAGAAACTACCCCGGACGGGACAGGGGAAACGCGATCGATACGCTCGTCTTCACAGACGGCCTCGGCAGGGTGGTGCAGGTGAAGAAGAGCGCGGCCATAGGAGGATCGGCGGGCATGACGGTGTCGGGAAAGCTTATTCACGACGAGCTGGGGCGCGTGATCGCCCGGGGGCAGCCCGTGCGCGGAAGCGGTATCGCCTACGAGGAACAGACAAGCGCGAAGAACCCGACCCTCTTTACCCTGGACGCGCTCTCGCGCACGACACGCACGGACTTTCCGGACGGGACGGACATACGCACGGCCTACACCATAGAGGATAACGCCTTTGTGAGCGAGCATACCGACCAGGAGGGAAAGCGGAAGCGCACGAAGAGGGACAACCGGGGAATGATCACCGAGGTGAAAGAGGAGCTCGATGGAAGCTGGGTCAGCACGCGCTATGCGTATAATCACATGGGCGAGATCACCGGCATTACCGACGCCAAAGGCAGCCACACGGAGATCGGCTACGACATGCTGGGGAGAAGATGTACGATAAACAATCCCGACACGGGACTCATCCGCCATGTATTCGACCCTGCCGGAAACCTTATCCGAAAGTACACGCCCAACACCCGGCGTGCGGGTACGGCCATAAAATATTTCTACAGCTACAACCGCCTAGAGAAGATCGACTACCCCAGCTCGCCGGACGTGAGCTATACCTATGGGCCCCCGGGCGCGACGTATAACCGCGCCGGAAGGATAGCCTCGGTCGACAACGGGGCGGTGAGGGAGGAGCGCTTCTACGGCCGCCTTGGCGAGACGATCAGGAGCGTGCGCACGGTGAAGCAGACGGTTCCCTCTGTGCTGGAAAAGAGCTTTACCACGCACTACGAGTACGATAACCTTGGGAGGATGACAAAGCTCGTCTATCCCGACGGCGAGACGCTTTCCTACGGGTACGACCAGGGAGGGTTGCTTCGCACGGCAACGGGAAGCCGGCCGTACCTAAAGGACATTCACTACGATGAATTCGGCCAGAGGGCAAAGGTCGTTTACGGGAACGATGCGGTTAGCGCCTATGAGTACGACGCACGGAACCGGCGCCTGAAGAGGCTAAGGACCGTTTTGGGAGAGATGGTCCTCCAGAATATTTCCTATGAGTACGACAGGGCGGGGAACGTTCTCTCGAAGGAGAACAGCGGGTTTCATACCGGCCCCGGAGAGGAGAAGTCGATGAGGCAGAGCTATGGATATGATGATCTGCACCGGCTGATCAGCTCCTCCGGCTCTTATGAGAGGGAAGGGATGTTGACCAACAGCCGGATCAACAGATATACGAACAGCTTCTCGTATGATGTGATCGGGAATATGTTGACAAAGGAACAGGTGAACATGGCGAGGAACCCCTCGACCGGTGAGGAGACGGCGATCCCTTCCCTTACGTACACGCTCGACTGCCGCTACGACGCAGCCCAGCCGCACGCGGTGAGCTTTGACGGAAACAGGGCCTATACCTACGATCAGAACGGGAACATGACGGAGTATGTGTCGTCCGACAAGAAGCAGTGGAGGAAACTCTACTGGGACGATGAGAACCGGCTTGTCCGCACGCAGGACAACGCGGGGACGGTGGAGTACGCGTACGACGAGGGGGGTCTGAGGTCGAGGAAGAAGAGCGCGCTGGGTGAGACGCTGTACGTGAGCGCAAATTATTCGGTACGTAACGGCGAGGTATTCAGCAAGCACGTCTTTGCGGGAAATACCAGACTTGCGACGACGATGGTGAAGCGGAAGGGGGCTGCGGCTCCGCAGGAGCTTGGGGTGTATTATTATCATGGGGATCATCTGGGGTCGAGTAACGTGATTACGGACCGGAGCGGGCAGTTCCATGAGCATATTGAGTACTTTCCGTATGGTGAGACCTGGGTGCACGAAAAGGCGGCAGGCAGTGCCGAGTACATGGCGCATTTGTTTACCGGGAAGGAGTTTGATCCGGAGACGGGGTTGTATGATCACGGCCACCGATATCGCGACCCGAAACTGGGTGGATGGCTGAGTGTGGATCCGCCGATGGCGAGGGGGGAGTATTTTCCATCAGGAAACAGAGAAAGAGATTCGAATCTTCCGGGAATGGGTGGGGTGTTTAACCCGGTTAATCTGAACCTGTATCATTATGCGGCAAACAATCCTCTTGTTTTTATTGACCCGGATGGCAAAGAGACTACTGTAACAATTAATTCAAAATCACATAGAACTTTAAATAACTATAAAATATATAATGCTTATGTGCATGAAAATACTAAGGCTGGAAGTCTCAAATATAAAGCAAAAGAATTTTTACGAACTATTGGAATAGATGTATCTGATAGGAAATTTGAAGTAGTTCGAGATACAAGAGGAAAAAATTTAAGAAGCGATACTCAAGCTAACTGGTATTACGATACAAATAAAGAAATGCCGACAGGCATTCATGAAGCAAGAAGAACAACACATCCGACAAAAGGTAATGTTACTAGAATTGGAGATGTTTTTGATGCTTCAGGTTTAGATAATAAAATAGCCAACCCACATAGACCAGGTGAATTTAGAACTTGGTTTAATTTTGATCCCTATTCCCCTGCCGGACTTGATGGTTGCATTGGTGTTGTTGGCCCTGACAATAATTACTTTAGTGGAAGTTTTCAGAAGTTAGATCAGTTCTTAATAGAACAAATTCCAGATTTATTAAAACCGGATGAAAAAGTCTGGATAGACATTCAAAACAGACATTAAATTTATTAGAAGGAGGGAGCTATGCTAATAATAGCATAACTTCCTTTTTTAGAGAGAATGTATGAACCAAAATATAATTATTATTTTTTCATTTTTAAGTATGCTTATAATAAATTGTGATGATAATTTAATTAATAAAGCAAGATGGGATGATGAACGAAAAGTCTGGTATTATGGGAAAACAAGAGAGAATGGTGCATTAGTTGGGAAATGGTATACTTGGTATCCGAGTAAAAAAATAAAGTCAATAAGCAATAATCCGGATGGTTTATATACATCTTGGTATGAAAATGGGCAAAAAGAGATAGAGGCTACATATAAAAATGGATATATTCTTGGAGAAAGAAAGATTTGGTTCCCAAATGGGAAATTAAAAAGAATAGAAAAATGGGATGAACAAAAGCACTTAACTTATTGGAAAGAATGGAATACTAATGAGAAGACTATACAAGAAGCGAAAGAAAAAAATTATAGAATAAGTGGAAACTTTTGGTATATTAATGGAAATAAAAAGCAAGAAGGAGAATATTTAAATCCAGGTGCTAACTGGGATGGATATTGGATTTTTTATTTTAATAATGGTAAAAAATCATCTGAAGGAAAATTTAAAAATGGAATTCATATTGGTAAACACACTGATTATAAAGAAGATGGTAGTGTGAAAACCGTTTTATACTACGATAATGAACGTGGTGAGTTCATAAAAATGGAGGAGATTAAGTAATATGAACAGATAAAGGTTCTTAAAATGTAATAGTTGAGATGATGTCTGATACATGCGCAGGCCGATTTATTACGCAAAAACCCTTTTATGCTAAATTTTAGTAAGCGTCAAATTAACCCCGTTCCGGATTCTCAGGGAAGCCTGATCATATCCTATGTAATCATGTCGGGCAGCGGTTAGCGCCTATGAGTACGACGCACGGAACCGGCGCCTGAAGAGGCTAAGGACCGTTTTGGGAGAGATGGTCCTCCAGAATATTTCCTATGAGTACGACAGGGCGGGGAACGTTCTCTCGAAGGAGAACAGCGGGTTTCATACCGGCCCCGGAGAGGAGAAGTCGATGAGGCAGAGCTATGGATATGATGATCTGCACCGGCTGATCAGCTCCTCCGGCTCTTATGAGAGGGAAGGGATGTTGACCAACAGCCGGATCAACAGATATACGAACAGCTTCTCGTATGATGTGATCGGGAATATGTTGACAAAGGAACAGGTGAACATGGCGAGGAACCCCTCGACCGGTGAGGAGACGGCGATCCCTTCCCTTACGTACACGCTCGACTGCCGCTACGACGCAGCCCAGCCGCACGCGGTGAGCTTTGACGGAAACAGAGCCTATACCTACGATCAGAACGGGAACATGACGGAGTACGTGTCGTCCGACGGGAAAGAGTGGCGAAAGCTCTTCTGGGACGATGAGAACCGGCTTGTCCGCACGCAGGACAACGCGGGGACGGTGGAGTACGCGTACGACGAGGGGGGTCTGAGGTCGAGGAAGAAGAGCGCGCTGGGTGAGACGCTGTACGTAAATCTGCAGTACAGCGTGCGTAACGGCGAGGTATACAGTAAGCACGTTTTTGCGGGAAATACCAGGCTTGCGACGACGATGGTGAAGCGGAAGGGGGCGGCGGCGACGGAGCTTGGGGTGTATTATTATCATGGGGATCATCTGGGGAGCTCCAATGTGATTACGGACCGGAGCGGGCAGTTTCATGAGCATCTTGAGTACTTTCCGTACGGCGAGACCTGGGTGCACGAAAAGGCGGCAGGCAGTGCCGAGTACATGGCGCATCTGTTTACGGGGAAGGAGATTGATCCGGAGACGGGGTTGTATGATCACGGCGCAAGGTATCGTGATCCGAACCTTGGTGGCTGGTTGAGTGTGGATCCGCCGATGGCGAGGGGGGAATATTTTCCATCAGGAAACAGAGAAAGAGATTCGAAGCTTCCGGGAATGGGAGGGGTGTTTAATCCGGTTAATCTGAATGTGTATTGTTACGGAGAGAATAATCCGCTTAAATTTATCGATCCTGATGGGAATGAGAATATATTGATTTTAGGCAAAAAGAACTCCGAGAACAATAGGCTGGAATCGGAGGCGCTTGCGTTCAGAGATGGGACGTTTTCGGGTCCGTATTTTACAGCGTTTAAGGCGTGGGCTGCGGTTAAGGGCATGGCAGGCGGGAAGGTCGGTAAAAAGGACGCGGAGTTTTTCTTGGGAAAGGCGGATAGGAGTTTTGATGATTTTAGTAGTCTGCCGGATAATCCCGAAAAGCACGGAACTGTTCAATCAGGGAGAGTATATGATTACAGGAGGCGTGATTTTAATGGGATGATGGCTTATTTGTTAAGCGATCCCGCAATAGGGGAACGTAAAGTTCCGCAAGATTCTGAGTATAGTGGTGGAATAAACCCGGCGGCACCAGTTGGAAGAAATTTTGTAGAAGGTTCTTATTTACATAGGGCTTTTGAAGTGCGCTCTGGATGGGGAGGTTCAAAAGGTTGTATAATTCAAAGAGGTTTTGAAGAGAAAGGAGGTATGGGGGCATATCTCGAAGAAAGTAAAACTGGCCAATCCGGTCATGTGATGATATTCAGATAGGGGTGGGAAATGAATATAATCACGAAAGTGCTCACAATTATAATTTTTATTATCATGTTATCAATACTCTATTGTAAACCAAAAGAAGAAGTTCCATTTAAACGCACCTTTATCCCTGATAAGATGTTTGGAATCGATTTTTGTAATTTGCAGTTGATTCATATTGTCAGAGAGCTTCAAAGTAAACAAGTTATATTTAGATGCTACGATGATGAAACAAATGAAGAAATTGAATGCAATGAAAAAAATGTGCAGAGGAAGATAATTAATATTGAGACAGAATATTTTATTGGCCTTAAGTTTTTTAATAAAAATATTGTGAAGATAATTTATCATCATAATCCTTTATACGATAGTCTAACATTTGTAATCCAGTTCAGCATCAACTACTACAATACACTTCTCGAATTGCTGAAAAATCAATTAGGTGCTGCAAATGCTAATGTCAATAGACATAACTATGGTGAAATATCCTGGGATGAAAATCCTGCCGGAAAATCATGTATTATGGACATCACATTGTCAAAAAGATTAAAATACGGCGATCCCGCTAAAGCAGGGAAAGAGGTTTGTTATTTGGTGATAAATACGCGTGCAAGACATCCGCACGTGCATTGAGGTGGATTATAGGCATCCCACCTTTATCAGCGCTTTATTGCACGATAAAATATATTGCTGGGAGAGTTTTTTATACATCTTACGTACACGCTTGGCTGCGAACCCTCCATGCCCGGCTGACCTAAAAATAAGCAATATCTATGGATTTAATACTTGACGTTATTAACGCCAAACGTTAATATTGATATATGATCAGGTCGTTCAAATGTAAAGAAACTGAAAAAATATGGAATCAGACCTTTTCGAAAAAATTTCCTGTTGATATTCAAGGCATAGCTTTACGAAAGCTATTCATGATTCAACGGGCAAAAGAATTAAAAGATCTAAAAATTCCACCTGGGAATAGACTTGAAAAACTAGGAAAAGATAGAAAAGGCCAACATAGCATTCGTATTAATGATCAATTTAGAATATGCTTTATCTGGAAAAATTCTGATGCGTATAATGTGGAAATTGTAGATTATCACTGAGTAATATGTCCGGAGTTAATGAAAATGAAAAAAATATCAAATATACACCCTGGTGAAATATTAAAGGAAGAATTTTTAATTCCTTTTAATATTTCAGCTTATAAACTTGCTAAAGAAACTAAAATTCCACCCACAAGAATATCACAGATTTTGAAGGGCCGAAGAAGAATTACTGCTGATACGGCCTTAAGATTTTCTAAGTTTTTTGGGACAACACCTGATTTTTGGCTTGGGTTACAAATTGAATATGATCTTCGGGAAGAAATCAGTCATAAGCTTAAAGAAATAAATACAATAAAAACATTAGAATCGGTCCAGTATATAATTTGAAGGGTGCCCGCTTTTCACCCATCCGTGGGCTCAAAGCGAAGGGGCGGCGCGTACCGCCCCTTCGCCAAAAAGCCGGACCCGGCTCCGGGTCGATCCTCCTTGCTGGCCGAGGGAGGCATACCGCACCCGCGTGAGGGGAGGGCGGCCGCAGGCCGGTGCCGCCAGGCACCGGAGCGAAGCGGAGCCCGGACAAGCCCGGCCCGGCATGGATGGGAAGAGTATGTTCTGAGAAAGAGCCTGTGACGACAAACGGATTGATGGAGCCTGAAACAAGGGGAAAGCGGTTCACTTTGGGCTGCGCTCAGTGGTTAACTTTCATCCGCGCAGGTGGTTTACTGACGGGCGCGGGTAACACGCGCGCGGCGCGACTAACGCCCCCGGCGCTCTACGCCGGCCCCGGAGGGGGTTTGGGTTAATGCCGATGGCCGAGCTTTCAACTTTCGACTTGGAACTTTCGACTGTTATCCCTTTGAACTGTTATCCCCGGTTCGCAACGAGCCTAACGCCCCCGGCGCTCTGCGCCACCCCCGGAGGGGGTTTAGGCTAATTCCGAGTGCCGGTCGGATAGTTTACGGATAGACCTTCTATATAGGCGTACTCTCCAATAAGAGCGCGGACAGGACGCCCGTGCGGGGCGCGACGAGTGTTGCCCGACAAAGTTTTTCATCATTACGTTTGTTTCAATCCACGCGCCCGTGCGGGGCGCGACTCGGCTTGATCGAGCTAGTGTGAGGAGGCAAACATGGTTTCAATCCACGCGCCCGTGCGGGGCGCGACGCGCCATGACCGGGGTGAGCACAAATTGCCTAAAGTTTCAATCCACGCGCCCGTGCGGGGCGCGACATCATTATGGGGAATCAAAGTGCAAATTATTCGTAGTTTCAATCCACGCGCCCGTGCGGGGCGCGACATATTCAGCTTCTATTATCTGCATCATCTACCCCTGTTTCAATCCACGCGCCCGTGCGGGGCGCGACTTATTGCGGGATTATGCATCACCACAGCAAGATACTGTTTCAATCCACGCGCCCGTGCGGGGCGCGACAGAGCGCATATTGGGACTCACTACTATTGCTAAGGGTTTCAATCCACGCGCCCGTGCGGGGCGCGACCGTGGAGAGCCAGGAGGATTACGATTGCCGGCAAGTTTCAATCCACGCGCCCGTGCGGGGCGCGACTGCTGACGTTCCGCTCGGCTGATGACGTGGAGTAGTTTCAATCCACGCGCCCGTGCGGGGCGCGACTCGATCTCCAAGGAAATACGCCGCCAGGCAAAGCAGTTTCAATCCACGCGCCCGTGCGGGGCGCGACACTCTCCCCGCGTGCGGGGATTGTGCAAGCCGTTGTTTCAATCCACGCGCCCGTGCGGGGCGCGACATTTTTTTTATTTTTTTTTCGCCGCGCGAAAAAAGTTTCAATCCACGCGCCCGTGCGGGGCGCGACGGCCGTGACGGATGTCCCCGGAGCGGTCGCCTACGCGTTTCAATCCACGCGCCCGTGCGGGGCGCGACGAAAGCAACGATTAACGGGAAGCGTTATGACTCGTTTCAATCCACGCGCCCGTGCGGGGCGCGACCCGCTCACCCTGGTGTCATCCGTCACTCAAAACGACCCCGGGTCGGCAATCAAAATGACCCC
>Ga0302240_1000597_pt1 | contig 35594 bp, 27 predicted proteins | sample AAG_UR_His_MG_FD_193538 | JGI IMG/M metagenome (GOLD analysis project Ga0302240, IMG submission 193538) | Enriched activated sludge microbial communities from anaerobic digester in WTTP, New Holstein, Wisconsin, United States - AAG_UR_His | ecosystem: Engineered > Bioreactor > Anaerobic >... | reverse complement strand
TTCCACTGGCAATCGTAAGGGATAAAGCAGGAATCAGCACCGTATTTTTCATCTCCATTAAAATCAGGGAAATTTTCTTCCCCATGAGCTCTTACATAAATGAAAAGATAATCCTGTTCATTTACTCTGGCAGACAGTTCGCTTATGGTTTTTTTTATATTTTCAAGGGTTGCCTGTTCATTCCGAATATTCATTATATTTTGAGAAGGTACAGACCAGTGTTCTATAAACATTTTTTGCATGGCATCAGCATCCTCCATTGCATACTTTATAGATGCTACCCCTGCCGGTTCAGGATAATTACCTATAGCTATAAGCAAAGCCCATCTATTACTGACAGGTTGTGAAATTCCCTCTAAAGATAAAGAAAAAACAGTAATTAAAAAGAAAAAACTTACTAAAAAAATCTTTTTCATTAAAAGACCTCCTTTATTTTATAAAATATTCTATAAATTTCATCATAATTCCTTCAATTATAAGAAATCTATAAATATATATTGCAAATTTTATACCCTGACCAGGGATAGTAAATATTGATTTGCTATTTTTTTCATGTTATTCTATCGGGAAAGGTATGAGGTATAAATTATGGGAAAGAAATTAGCCATTGACTTTGGAAATTCAAATACTACAGTAGCTGTCTGGAATGAAAGTCTGGAGAGAGAAGAATTAATTAAAATTCAGGATATAACCAGAAGGTACAAAAATCCAAAAGGACATAGTGACTCTGAAACATATTGTATACCCTCTATAATAAATTTTGAAGGTAATAATGTCCTTATAGGTCAGGAAGTTTTCTACCGGGGAAAGGAATTCCATCAGGGTACTTTCAGAGATATAAAACGATATATTATGAAAAGAAAATCTCTTCCCAAGGACATAGGAGGCAGCAGATTATCCTTTTATGAAGCAGGAGAAAAATTTGTGTCAGAATTGATTTCAAGGGTTTCAAAAATATTGGATGATAAAATCCAGGAATTAATATTTACTCTCCCTGTAGATGCTTTTCAACATTATCAGGAGTGGATAAGTGAAGTGTGCAGAAAATTGAATATTGATTACTACAGAGTTCTTGATGAACCTTCTGCCTGTGCTTTTGGATATGATATGGGAGCTAATGAGGGAGAGATCCTTATGGTATTTGATTTCGGAGGAGGTACACTGGATGTTTCCATAGTAAAATTTGAATTTGCATTAAATAAAGAGAGAAAATCAATAGTAGTAGGGAAAGGAGGATCCAGCATAGGAGGCATAGATATAGATACCTGGATAATGGAAGATCTATTGAAACAGAACGACCTGTCTGTGGAAGAAGTTCAGCATATAATCAATCATTTAAGACAGAATATTGAAGATATAAAAATAGAACTCTCTTTTAATAAAGAAGCTTCTATATCAGTATTTGATGATAGAAAAGGAATATTAATAAGTGCTGATTATACAAGGGAAATTTTCGAAAAAATTTTAATAAAAAATAATCTCTTTAATATAATTCAGGAAACTGTTGATGATGCCCTGGAAGAAGCAGCACTGAGAGGCATCAGAAGGCGAGAGATAAAAAATGTACTTATGATTGGAGGCTCAAGCCTTATACCATCTGTCAAAAAAATATTAGAAGAAAAGTTTCCTGAACGTGTCAGAAGCTATACACCTTTTGATGCAGTAGTAAAAGGAGCCTGCCGTTATGGTGCGGGGAAGGTTCTGGATGATTATATAAAACATGATTACTGTCTGAAACACTGGATATGGTCAGATGACAGGTATAGTGGAAGATACGGGTATCAACCTTTCATACCCAGGGGAACCAGATATCCTGTTCAGGATGTGGCTAAATTTAAAATAGATGCTGCAGTACCGGGGCAGAAAGAGGTTGAACTTATGATATTTGAGGTGAGGCCAAATAATTCTCAAAAGTTAAAAAATGAAATGGTATATAATTCTGATACAGGTAAATATGAAATAATTGTAACCAGCGTAAGTGGTGAAGAAAATAAAGTACTGGTAAATGAGAAAAATCCTACTTTTATAAAATTAGATCCCCCTGCAAAAGGAGGGGAAAAAAGAATTTCCGTTTCTTTCAATATTGACATAAATCGATTACTCAGAATTACAGTTGTTGATTTAAAAACAAATTGCGTACTTTATAAGAATCAACCAGTGGTCAAGTTGAGTTGAGGATTTAGGGTTTAAGGTTTAGAGTTTAGAATTTAAAGTTCTAACTCTAAATTCTAAACTCTAAACAATTACTCCCTTAACTCTGACTTATTTGGCCGGTGTAGGAGTGGGTGATGGTTGTTCTAATTCAAAGGTTACCTTATTATCATATATCCATTTTATTCCTCTGTAGATAATAGCAGGATTCTTAGGATCATAAAATATAGATCCATCACGGAAGAATAATTCAAAGCTTTTAGTTTCGCCGGCTTTAAGATCTCCCATATCTTTTGTAAGAGTCTCCTGTATTTTGTCATAACCATCTTTAACATATACAGAGAGCATAACCTTTTTAGCTGTAACTGATGCTGTATTTTGAACCTGGCCTGTTAAGCCTATCGTTTCTACTCCAAATTGTAATTTCCCTGTCAATTCAGGTTCACTGAGTTCTCTGAGTCCTAAAACCTTGACTTCATCACCTTTTTGCCCCTGAGGTGTTGGAGTGGCCATAACACTGGCTGCTGTGGGAACTGGTACAAGTTTAGTATTGAAGGTCTGTACTGTTACCATATAAGCTTTTGCATCATAATTATATTGAGCTCCTAAAAGAGAAGCCACATGACTGAGAGATACAAGAACTGTTCCATCTTTCTTTGTTTTTGGGCCTGCATAAACAGTATCGTTGATCTTAAGGTAATTAGTTAGTTCATTGTATTCATAAGAAAAATTAAGCATCTTAGAAAGTTCTTCAATATTAACCATAACAGTTTCTTTGGAAACATAAATATTCCCATTAAAGGGTTTATTATTTATGTATACCATCCAGTCTCCGGATATAGCCAGTGAAATTGTAAATACAATTATAACTCCCAAGATAATACCAATAAAAACATGCTTTAACAAAAGTATCATCCTCTCATAAAAAATTATATAGATTTCAGAAACAATATTCTACAATTTATTTCATAATCCTTCAAGTTTAAAAATTTGCATACTTAGTACCGCAACAGGCAAGTTAGTATCTATCTCACAAGTCTATCCCTGTCCGGGCTCTTACGCAAAATCTATGATCCTGTTACAATGAAATCTGTTATTACAGAATATACAGTTTTGTATTTATTTAAGTTATAACTTTCTCCATTGACGGCATATCTTTTGCTCCAGAGCCCGGACAGGGACAGGTGTATATGTTTTTGGGATACTTTTTTACCTGTTGCGGTACTTAGTAAGGCAACAGGTAAGTTAGTATCCATATAGAGAGCCTGTTCCTACAATTTAATTTTTGATAATCTCATAAGATTATCATAATAGTCAACAATAAAGAGATTGCCCTCTTTATCAAAAGTCACGGAAAAAAGATACTGATCACTCACAGGTAGTCTGATATTCTTTAAAAGTGTAGGGACAGAAGTCCCTGGTATATCCCATAACTGTATAAGACCGTTATTAGTTGCACTGGCAAACAGTTTCCCATCAGTTCTAAGGCTTATATTATTTACAGACCATTCTGTTTTCAAAGAAACTTCCTCTCCTTCAAAAGTCCAGATTTTTATTGTTCCATCATAACTTCCTGATATAATCCTATCAAATGAGGAAAAACAAAGAGAAGTTATACCACCTTCATGACCTTTCAAAATTTTTATTAATTCTTTTTTCTCTATATCCCATATATAAATTTTTCCTTCCATTCCCCCTGAAACCAGAAATTTTCCTGAATTATTAAAACAGAGAGTGTCTATGGTCTGTTCGTGCCTGCCAATAATAAAAGATTCCATTTTTTCTCTTAAGTACCATATTCTTATTTCCTTATCTTTTCCCCCTGAAGCCAGAATATTTTCACCAGAAAATGCTATTGCGTGAACTTCATCTCTGTGTCCCGGAAGAATATATCTTTCCTTATCTGTAATAAGATCACGGATTTTTATGTGTTTATCTTTTTGATCCCCGAAATTAAACTTAATCTTTGTAGTTATAGCCATAAGAGAACCTGAGGGAGAAAAGGCCAGAGTCTTTAAATCTTCACCCTTTAGCTCCATTTTTTTTGTAATTTCTCCTGTTGCCATATGCCAGAATATGACCGTACCATCAGAACTTGCTGAAACCAGATTTGTTTCATGAGGGGTAAATTTAATAAGCCTCATAAGACCTTTATGTCTCTGTAGTTTACCATAAAAAGAATAATTTTTATCTTTATGCCAGATTTTAACGGTTTCATTAAATCCTCCTGCTGCTATATACTGCCCTCCCGGATTTATGGAAATAGAAACAATCCCTTCAAGTTTTTCCTCTATTTTTTGTATAACCATTTCTTCTCTGAGATCATATATTTCTATAACATCCTCTGCAAAAGTTCCATAATATCTCGGGCTGGACACAGATAAAAGAATGTCTTCCACACTATCTGAAGCCAGTGCAGTTATGCCATTTTTTCTTTTTATACTTTTTTGCAGTCTGCCTTCAGGGATAGTCCAGAAATTTATAAAACCATCTTCTCCACCGGAAACAAGAAAGTCCTTATGAGTAAATATAAGAGATAAAACCTCATCATTATGGCCTTCCAGTATTAGTAATTCCTTAATCTCATTTTTCTCCTCCTGCCATAATTTTATTTTGCCATCACTGCTTCCTGATGCCAGAAAATTTTCTTTTATAGCAATAGCATTAACCCTTTTTTCATGGCCTTTTATAGCATAAATACACTCCAGATTTTTCAGACTTCTCAGGGATATCTCTCCTTCTTCACCTCCACAGATAATTATATCTTCTGAAAAATTAATACTAATAGTGGTAAGAGAAAATGTTTCCTTAATTTCCCTGTCTGATACACCACTGGATAAATCCCAGATATTGATTTGACCATCTTCACAGGCAGATATGATTTTTCCCCCATAATGGGCAAAAGCAATAGCTCTTACAGGACTACTGGTCAAAAATATTCTGTAAAGGCTAATATCCTCCATGAGATAAACAAATATCCCTCTTCCTCCTGCAAAAGCAAGATACCTGCCACAGGGGGAATATTTTACTGAAACAATTCTGCCATAACTTGCTGCTATTACTTTATGACTCATTTAATTAGCTATCAGCTCTCTATTCCTTCCTTTAGTTTTAACCTGGCTATCAACAACAGGCTCGGACAATTCTATAAGCATTAGCTGCCTGCTGATAGTTGAAGGCTATTATAGTTAGTTTCATAACAATCTATAATTAAGAACCTCCTAATGCGTAAAGCGTGATGTATGATGCGTGAGATTAACCTGTTACGCATTACGCATCACAAATTATTTAAATTCTAATGAGTTATGAAATATACTATAATTAAAATACATAAACTTATGTTTAAAGCTATCAGTAATCAGTAATCAGCTTAAGGAAAAAAGCTGAAAGCTGAGGACTGAAAGCTATTAATTAAATAATAAACCTCCCAGAGATAATCCATTAATAGTAAATGATCCTGTGCCACTGGATTTCATATAATTTACACACCAGGGTTTAAGATTTTTATTCCCTCCTGATAAACTCTGGGTCTGTATACCGGGGAGACTCTGCTTATTGTAGTATCTGTCAGAAAAATTACCATACATATCTATACTGGAGTAATGAAAACGAGGATCACTGCTGGTTCCATCTAAGAGATTGGCTATAACCCAGTCCTTATAAATAGTAGAAAAACTCATTCCCGTTACATTTTCAATATTTTCAATACCTGTATTACTGCTTCCGGAAACCATTTTTTTTATGGCTTCTACACCGAAACGATCATAATTATAACACATAAAGAGAAAGGACGTTCCATAAGATCCTCCGGCATTCCAGTCTGTAACAGAAAAATTCGAAGGATTTATCTGAAAACTCTTTACTGTCTGATAGGCAAATACACTTCCATTAGGAAGGCCATAACCTACAATCATTTCGGCAAGCATGGAAAATCCTTCATCAAGAGCAGTCAATTCATATATTCCTTTATAATTATAATTCACCATATGCTGAAACTCATGGGCAAGGGTAGCATAAAACTCCAGAATATGACTGGAATCACCTGACACAAGATATGCTGAATTCAGATAAATTATATCCCTGTAGTTACTGTGAGGGATTATAGATGGCGAATATTGATCTCTGCTCCAGAAATATCCATATAAACCAGTGGGCCTACTTTCACTTCCTTCATTGAGAACAGGACTTAAAAGTATAAATATATGAGGGTCACCATCTACATTTGTAGGTTCACCGAAATTTCCTACAACTCCTGGATAAGTTCTTCCATCCCATTCGTTTGCTACTTGTCTTGCCTGGTTTGAAGTTAAAGAAGAATTGTTATCTACATAAATATAACACTTTTCTCCTACAGCCTTCAGAGTAGCTGTTATAAGAACATCATTGCTGTCTGCATCTGACACCCAGAATTGATGCTGGTCACCTGATTGATCATATGAAGTCAGCTCATTTCTTTTATAAACCGATGGTCCATATTGACGATAAATCTTTTTTGAATCCTCTCTTACAAAGGCGTAAAATTCTTCTGCCTTTTTACCTCCTCTACAATAAACCGATTCATAAGTAGAAGCCATAGAAGATGCCGCAGGAATATTACCTTCTACTGTATAGGCATGTTCATTAGTAGATTTATTATAAATGGAAACTATATCATCACGTTTTACCGATGCACTTGTCTGACCGGAGGAAAAAATCAATTCTGTCACGTTTACAGGTAAACCTGTAGGGACAGGTGTTGCAGAAGTAGGAGTAATTACTGGTGTTCTGGTAGGTGTATAAATAGGAATGGGATTTACTGTGGTATCACTACCTCCACAGCCGATTGCAAATAATATCAGAAAAACAAATAAATAAACAAATAAAAATTTCTTCATAAAATATCATCCCTTCATAAAAATTTATTAAACATACAATATTTAATTGTAACATAAAACTGATTTTTTTAACATAAAACAGACTTACTTTTTCAAATAAACTTTTTTTCTTTTAAACTTAAAAACCTTCCATCTCCTATAATTATATGATCTACCACTTCTATATTCATTATTTTCCCCGCCTGCAGCATATTTTTCGTTATTTCTATATCCTGAGCAGAAGGGCTTATATTACCACTGGGGTGATTATGAACAAGAATTAAACTTGATGCCATTTCCTGAATAGCCGAATAAAAAACCTCCCTGGGATGGACAAGGCTTGCATCGAGTATACCACTTGAGATAGTTTCTATTTTTATCAATCTATTCTTTGTATCCAAAAGTAATACTTTAAATACTTCTTTCTTGTAGTACCTCATTTCACTCATAAGTAGCCTTGCTGCATCCTCGGGAGAATTAATAGAAGGTTTTTCACTTTCGGAAAAGGAAGAGAGTCTCTTCCCAAGTTCGAAAGCTGCTATAAGTTGAGCAGCCTTGGCCTGCCCGATACCATGACAGGTAAGTTCTCTTACAGTAGCTCTGGCTATACGATTTAGATTCCCTGAAAACCTGTTCAATAGATCTTCTGAAACCTCTAAAGCTGTTTTTTCTTTTGAACCATGCCTTATAATAATAGCAAGTAATTCAGAAATTTTAAGGACATCGGCCCCGTGTTTATAAAGCCTTTCTCTGGGTCTTTCATCAGGAGGCAAATCTTTAAGAGTCAATCTGGTAAGTGTTAACATAGGTAAATTCACTCCTTAATTATAATGGTGAGATGTGAGAAGAAAATTACTGTAATAGTAATTACGTGCATGTACTTTACGTTTTACGTCTCCCGTCTCACGATTATAACTTAACCTTTATCTTAATAAATAACCAGTAAAAAACAGGTAACAAATTAATTGACTTGCTATTTCATTACTGATATAGTAAAAAAATGATACTAACTAATTATATGAGTGAATTTGAAAAGTATGGCTTTTATCTGAAACAGGAAGAGATAGAAAAATTTTGTATATATCTTTCAGAATTAATGTTTTATAAAGATAAAATAAATCTGACTTCTCATTCTACAGAGGAAGATATAGTAAGAGAAAATTTTTTAGACTCTCTTACATGTCTCCAGGCAGGAATAGAATTCAAAGAAAAAAAAATAATAGATATAGGAACAGGAGCGGGTTTTCCTGGACTTCCCGTAAAAATTGTTACAAATTCAATAAAATTATATCTTCTGGAATCTACAAGGAAAAAAATTAAATTTCTTGAAAGATTAATAGACAAATTATCTTTATCTGATACTTATATTCTCCCGGGACGAGCTGAAGAATTTGCTATAAAAGAGAATTTTAGAGGAAGTTTTGATATGGCCCTTGCAAGAGGTGTGGCAAATTTGACAGTGTTAATTGAATATGGCCTTCCTTTTTTGAAGTTAAATGGTATATTTATTGCTCAAAAAGGCAGAAAATTTAAAGAGGAAATTGATTTATCACAAAGAGCAATGGAAATTCTGGGAGGAAATCTATTAGATATAAAAAATGTAACTACTGGAAATACAAAGGAGGAGAAAAAGTTAATTCTTATTCAGAAAATTTCTCCCACACCTGATAAATATCCGAGACGACCGGGAATGCCTTCTAAAAGGCCGTTATTTTAAAAAGGAGGTATGAATATGAAAAAATTGATTATTTTTTCTTTATTGGTATTATTTATAATAACAGGATGTAAAAAAATAGAAAATCTGCCATCTGCCACACCTACTCAGTGGAATGAAACAGTTCCTACTATCAGTATGGAACCATTACATATGGTTTATATCCCTGGTGGTAGTAAAAATTATATGATAGAAAAGTGGCAGACTCTTGCAGAATATCTTACGAAAACCACAGGTATTCCTGTTGAAGTAGTAGAACCGAAAACCTACATTACAATAACGGAATCTTTCAAGAAAAATAAAGCAGATATAGGTTATTTAAGTGGTTTCATATATATAAAACTAAAAAAAGATATGGATATAATTCCTCTTGTCAAACCGCTTGAAAAAGGAAAAATATTTTATAAGTGTTATATAATAGTTCGTAAAAACAGCGGGATAAAAAATATTGAAGAGCTCAAAAATAAAAGATTTTCTTTTGTCCATAAAGATTCTACATCGGGATATCTGTTCCCCCGTGTAATGATGGCTAATAAGGGAATAGATGATCCTGAAGATTACTTTTCTAAAGTTGAACTTATGCAGGATCATTTTTCTTCTCTCAGTTCTGTTTATCATGGTTATGTTGAGGGAGGAGTTGTGTCAAGTTTTGTCTTTGAATCAAAAGAAGCAGAAAAATACATAAAAGATATTGATATTATAATGGAAACAGATGAAATCCCTCTCGGCTGTTTTGCCGTAAAGTCAGATTTAAAACCTGAATATATAAAGAAGCTGAAAGAAGCTTTTCTTATTGTAAATAAGACTGAAGAGACAAGAGAATTATTAAAAGGCCTTGGAGTTGAAGGATATGTAGAAGCAGAAGACAGTGATTATGACCCTATAAGAGAAGCCATAATAAAACTTTCTTCTCTTAAAGATATAAAAGAAAGTGATATATTTAAATAGTTATCAGAAGCCAGCTCTTAGCAGTTAGCCAGGAAGGGTTATTATTAAAAAATTCTTTATTTTTAATCTTCAGGAAGGATTCTCTCGAAAATACAAAAATATAGATTTATGTGATTTTTACCTTGACATTATTATCCTTTGAAATTATTATAGTAAACATTCAATAATCAGCAATAACAAAGCTGACTACTGAAAGCTTAATAAGGAGATGTGAGAAAAATACAATGAGTGAAAAATTATTTTTAGGTATTGACATCGGGTCTGTAAGTGTAAATATAGTTCTGTTAAATGAGAAAAAAGAGATCTTAAAAGAAGAGTATATAAGACATATGGGCCAACCTGTAAAAACTGCTCTGGAAGCACTTAAAGATGTAGAAAAAAATTTCCCTGTAGAAAATATATGGGATATAGGGGTTACAGGTTCGGGAGGAAAACTTATAGTTGATAAGATTAATGGTACCTTTGTAAATGAAGTGGTGGCCCAGGCTAAAGCAATAGAGCTATATCATCCACAGACGAGAACAATTATAGAAATAGGTGGAGAGGATTCAAAACTTATTCTTGTAGAATATGATAACGATACTGATACTATGATGGTAAAAGATTTTGCTATGAATACTATATGTGCGGCAGGAACCGGTTCTTTTCTGGATCAACAGGCAACACGTCTGGGCTTTACCATTGAGGAATTCAGCGAAGAAGCTTTAAAATCCAAAACAGCTCCTAGAATTGCGGGCCGATGCAGTGTTTTTGCTAAAACAGATATGATACACCTTCAACAGGAAGCAACTCCTGTTTATGATATAATCTCCGGTTTATGTTTTGCTATGGCAAGGAATTTTCGAAGCAGTATAGGAAAGGGGAAAGACTTTATAAAACCTGTAGTTTTCCAGGGAGGTGTTGCAGCAAATAAAGGAATGATCAGGGCCTTTACGGAAGTCCTGGGGCTTTCAGAAGGAGAATTAATAGTGCCTGAGCATTTTACCTCTATGCCTGCCATAGGAGTTACATTAATTCGTATGGCCCTTCCTGAGATAAAGAAAACTGTATGGGATCTTTCACAACTAGATCTATATCTTGAAAGTCATATGGGTAAAGAAAGAAAATCCATGCCTATACTTTCCAGAGATAGTGCTATTGATGTTTCCCGGTTACTTCGTAAAGAAAGAACCCTCACGGCAGAAGATAAAGATGTGAGGGTTTATCTTGGCATAGATATAGGTTCTATCAGTACAAATGTAGTTGCCATAGATGAAGAAAGACGGGTAGTGGCCAGAAGTTATCTCAGAACTGCAGGCCGTCCCATTGAAGCAGTAAGACAGGGCATAAGAGAAATAGGAGCAGAAATAAAGAATAATGTTATAGTAGCAGGTGTAGGGACAACCGGTTCGGGAAGATATATGATAGGTGACCTCATAGGGGGGGATGTAGTAAGAAATGAAATTACTGCTCAGGCTACAGCAACAGCTCATTATGATCCAGAAGTAGATACTATCTTCGAAATAGGAGGACAGGATTCTAAATACATAAGCCTGAGTAATGGCGCCATAGTGGATTTTGAAATGAACAAAGTCTGTGCCGCAGGGACAGGATCTTTCCTGGAAGAACAGGCAGAGAGATTGAATGTAAATATAAAAGGTGAATTCAGCGAAGTAGCACTTTCTGCTGAATGTCCCGCCTGTCTCGGAGAACGTTGTACTGTATTTATGGAATCAGATGTAGTACATAACCAGCAAATTGGTGTGAAAAAATCTGATATTGTGGCAGGTCTTTCCTATTCTATAGCACAGAATTATTTAAACAGAGTCGTAGGTGATCGTAAGAAAGGCAATAAGATCTATTTTCAGGGAGCCGTTGCAAATAACCAGGGTGTAAAAGCTGCCTTTGAAAGTGTTCTCGGGAAAAAGATACATATACCACCAAATTTTGATGTAACAGGTTCCATAGGTGCTGCCATACTTGCCCAGGAATACTGCAGGGAACACGGTATTACAAAAAGCAGATTTAAAGGTTTTGATGTTGTGAATATGGAGTATAAAATAAGTTCCTTTGAATGTAAAGAATGTTCAAATCTCTGTGAAATAAGAAAGGTTACGGTAGAAGACGGACTTGTTCTGTTTTATGGCAGTCGCTGTGAGAAATTTGAAATAGATAAATCCAAAAAGAAGACAGATGTTCCAGATTACTTTAAAGAAAGAGAAAATCTTCTTATGGATTATTATATAAAGAACAAAAAAGAGAGCAAAATAAAGATAGGTTTTCCGAGAATTCTTACCATGTATTATGAGATGTTTCCTTTCTGGTCAGCATTTTTCAGTGAGCTGGGTGTGGAACTGGTACTGTCAGAGGCAACTACCAAAAAGATCATCCATCTCGGTGTAGAAGGAGCTGTAGCAGAAACATGTTTTCCTGTGAAGGTAGCTCTGGGACATGTCTTAAATCTTCTGGATAAAAATATTGAATACATTTTCATTCCCAGTCTTGTAAATATGAAGCAGAATAATTCTAATCTATCTGATAGTTTCAGTTGTCCCTATGTACAGAGTATACCCTATACACTTCGCTCTTCTATCAACTTCGAAGCAGCAGGAGTGAAAGTTCTTGACCCGCCTTTATTTTTTAAAGACGGTTATAATACCTCTACAATTCACAAGGAATTAGCAGAAATGGCGAAAACTCTTGGAATAAAAGGAAAACAGCTTAAAATCGCCATAAAAAAAGCATCAGAGGTTCAGGATAATTTCTATAAGACTCTTCAGAGGAGAGGGAAAGAGATTTTAAGGGATCTTAAACCTGATGATAAAGCAGTAGTGGTTGTAAGCCGTCCTTATAATGGATGTGATCCGGGGTTAAATCTGGGACTTCCACAGAAACTTATGAACCTTGGTGTTATACCCATTCCTCTTGACTTTTTATCTATAGATGAAATAGATATTTCTGAAGACTGGCCCAATATGTACTGGCGTTATGGACAGAAAATACTCTGTACAGTAGAAATAGTCAGAAGAGATAAACGTCTGAATGCTATGTATCTCACCAATTTCGGTTGTGGCCCCGATTCTTTCATAGCTCATTTCTTCAGAGAAAAAATGGATGACAAACCATATCTTCAGATTGAAATTGATGAACACAGTGCTGACGTGGGAGCTATAACAAGATGTGAAGCCTTTCTGGATAGTCTTAAGAATGTGTCACCTTCAGAAATTGAAAAAACAAAACAGGTAAAGGTTCTTTCTATAGAAAAAGGCACACAAAGAACTGTTTATCTTCCTTATATGTCAGATCACGCCTGTGCTATTGCTGCGGCTTTTAAAGCAAACGGTGTAAATGCAGTGGTTATGCCTGAATCTAATGAAGAAACTGTAAAATGGGGAAGACGATATACCTCCGGGAAAGAATGTTATCCTGCTATTGTAACAACAGGTGATATGGTCCGTCAGGTCATGAGTAAAGATTTTGATCGTAAAGGAGCTGCTTTCTTTATGGGAGGTTCCAGTGGTCCCTGCAGATTCGGCCAATATAATATGCTCCAACGTATGGTCCTTGATGAACTTGGCTATGAAGATGTTCCCATATATGCACCGAATCAGGCAAGAAATTTCTTTGAAGAACTGGAGGTTGTAGGAAGAGATTTTTTCCTTCTGGGATGGCAGGGTCTGGTTACAATAGATTTATTGGAAAAATGTCTGAGAGAAACAAGACCCTATGAACTGAATAAAGGAGAAACTGAAAAAGTTTACAAAGAATGTGTTGAAATTTCTATGAGCGTCATTGAGAAAAGAAGTAATCTAATAAAAGCCCTTAAGGAATGTCGCAAAAAATTCGAAGCCATAGCTGTCGATAAAAGTGAACTCCGTCCGGTAGTCGGAATGGTGGGAGAGTTTTTTGTCCGTGCCAATAAATTCAGTAATGAAGATATAATAATAAAACTTGAAGAATTAGGAGTGGAAGTCTGGGTTGCTCCTGTTTACGAATGGTTCCTTTACAGGAATTTCAGACGTGATTTTCTGGCCCGTCAGCGAGGAGATATTGCCTGTATAGGAAAAACTATGCTTATGGATAAATTCCAGGTTCTGGAAGAACATAAAATTGCCGGAGTATTTAAAGGTTTCCTCCGTAATTTAGAAGAACCTTCCACAAAGTCCGTTCTGGATATGGCATCAGAATATGTAGACAAAACCTTCTTTGGAGAAGCCATTATGAGTATAGGTAAAGCAATGGACTTCTATAATAAAGGCCTCTGCGGAATCGTAAATACAATACCCTTTACCTGTCTTCCCGGCACCATTGCTTCGGCTCTTCTTAAACGATTTAAAGAAGAACATAATGATATTCCTGTTTTGAATGTGGCCTATGATGGTCTGGGGCAAACAAATTCCGATACCCGTCTCGAGGCTTTCGTCCATCAGGCCAGACAGTTTCAGAAGAGAATGGAAAGTATAAAAAATGGAGAACTGGTAAGAGTATAATTTTTATGAGAAGAGACGACCGGTCGTCTCTTCTCATCTTTTCACTTTTCACGACTTTATGCTACTTTTTTCCCCTGGATCTTACAAAAGACCAGTTTACCTTCTGAATAATTTAGAAATATCTCGTCTCCATCTCTGAATTCTCCTTGAAGTATACTTTTAGAGAGAGGGTTCTCCACATATCTCTGTATGGTTCTTCTTAAGGGTCTTGCACCATAGTTCGGGTCAAATCCTTCTTTTGCAATGAAATCTTTTGCTTCCTCCGAGAGAACCAGATCTATTCTCTTTTCGTATAATCTCTCTTTAAGTTCATTTACCATAAGTTCTACTATATTCTTTATCTGTTCCATACCGAGACGATGGAAGACTATTATTTCATCTATACGGTTAAGAAACTCAGGCGGAAAATGCATTTTTAAGGTTTCCAGAGCTTTTTCTTTCTTTGCTTCAAATTCTTCCTCACTGAATCCTGCTTCTTTCAACCACTGGCTTCCAATATTGGATGTCATAATAAGAACAGTATTTTTAAAATCCACAGTCTTTCCTTTATTATCGGTAAGACGGCCGTCATCGAGTATTTGCAATAGCACATTAAATACTTCTCTGTGGGCTTTTTCTATTTCATCAAGAAGAACCACACTGTAGGGGTTACGTCTTACTGCTTCTGTAAGCTGGCCACCTTCATCATACCCGATATATCCGGGAGGTGCTCCTATAAGGCGTGATACTGAATGTTTTTCCATATATTCACTCATATCAATCCTGACTATAGCTTCCTGGTTATCAAAGAGAAACTCTGCAAGGGCCTTTGCAAGCTCTGTTTTACCAACACCTGTGGGACCCATAAATATGAAGGAACCTATGGGTCTCTGTGGATTCTTTAAACCTGCCCTTGCCCTTCTTACTGCATCTGATACGGCTACTATGGCTTCATTCTGTCCTATTACCCTCTTATGAAGATTTTCTTCCATCTTTAAGAGTTTCTCCTTTTCTCCTTCCAGTAATTTACTCACCGGTATACCTGTCCATTTACTGATTATTTTTGCTATATTATCTTCAGTAACCTCTTCACTAAGAAGTTGACGGCTTTTCTGAATTTCTAATAGTCTTTCTTCTTCAAGTTTTATCTGATTTTCTATCTTTATAATCTGGCCGTATTTTAATTCTGCTGCTTTATTAAGATCGTTTTCTTCTTCTGCCTTTTCGAGCTTTTTTCTGGCAAATTCAAGGGCTTTTTTGAGATCTCTTATATTTTCAATACTCTTTTTTTCATTGTCCCACTGGGCTTTCATTTGCTTTATACTTTCTTTTAATTCAGAAAGTTCTTTTTCAAGTTTTTTCAGTCTTTCCTTTGAAGCACTGTCATGTTCTTTTTTGAGTGAAATCCTGTCTATCTCAAGCTGTGTTATTCTTCTTTCTGTACTGTCCAGTTCAGAAGGTTTACTGTCAATCTCAACTCTTAATTGTGCTGCCGCTTCATCTACAAGATCTATTGCTTTATCAGGAAGAAATCTGTCACTTATATAACGATTTGAAAGAACTGCAGCAGATACAAGAGCAGTGTCCTGAATTCTTACTCCATGATGGACTTCATAGGTTTCCTTTAAACCACGGAGGATGCTTATGGTGCTTTCCACAGATGGTTCTGATACAAGAATGGGCTGAAATCTTCTCTCTAAAGCTGCATCTTTTTCTACATGTTTTCTGTATTCATCCAGTGTGGTAGCACCAATACATCGCAACTCCCCTCTTGCGAGAGCCGGTTTGAGGAGATTGGCTGCCCCTATAGCTCCTTCTGCCGCTCCTGCTCCCACGACAGTATGAAATTCATCTATAAAGAGTATTATTTTTCCTTCTCCTTCTGTCACTTCTCTCATTACTGCCTTTATTCTCTCCTCAAACTCACCTCTGTATTTAGTCCCCGCTACAAGTCCTCCCATATCAAGGGCAAAAAGTTGTTTATTCTTAAGCCCTTCAGAGACATCACCTTTTGCAATACGCTGGGCAAGACCTTCCACTATGGCAGTTTTACCCACTCCCGGTTCACCTGTAAGCATAGGATTATTTTTTGTCCTTCTACTCAATATCTGTATTACTCTTCTTATCTCATAATCTCTGCCAATAACAGGATCAAGTTTTCTCTGTAAAGCTAAAGCAGTTAAATTCCTGCTGAATCTTTTTAACATCTGAAAATTTCCGTCATCAGTAGGATTATCAACCTTTTTACTCCCTCTTATATCTTTGAGTGCTCTCAGGAGATTTTCCTTATTTATTCCATATTTCTTCAATATTCTCCCTGAGATGCCGGAACCTTCTTCTACAAGAGCTATTAAAAGACAGTCTATACCGGCATAATTATCCTTTAATCTTCCTGCTTCCTCTAAAGCCCTGTTTACAACCCTCTGAAGACCTGACCCTATGTAAACACCCTGCCCTGTTCCTCCATTGTGATAAACTTTAGGAAGTTCTGACATGTGTCTTTCAAGATCAGATACTAACTCTTTCGGATTTACATCCAGTTTCTCAAAGACCTGAGGTGTAAGACCATCTGTTTGCTGTAGCATGGCAAGGAGAAGATGTTCTTTCTCTATCTGATTATGATTATACATTCTGGCAAAATCCTGAGCAGAAATCAGAGCTTCTCTTGATTTTTCAGTAAATTTCTCTAAATTCATACTTTTCGCCTCCATAGTATATGATATAATATTTTATCTTATTTATATTATATACTATGAGTCTATTATTGTCAAGTTTTATTATAATATATTTTAAAGACTCAGTTCTTCCCTGCAATCCCTTTTACTAAAGAAACTGTGCAGCCATTTTAGCAGAAAGAAAAAAGTTTATGATGAAATAAAGAAGTTAATAGAAGAAAACAGGATAGATGAAGTGCTGTTAAAAATACAGGAAACCCGGTCATTTTTTCAAGAAAAAATCTTGGAATATGAGGTTAAAGGCAGTATTGAAGATAGAAAAGACGAACATAAAAGTTATAAGAAGAGAATTGATTTTTATATGAGAAAAATAAAGAAAATCAAGGAACTTATCAGTTATATAGAAAATAATAAAGAAAGCATTATAGTATATTTCATAACTTATTAGAATTTAAATAATTTGTGATGCCCGTAATGCGTAATGGATTAATCTAACGAATCACGCATTACGCTTTACGCATTACGAGATTCTTAATTATGGATTGTTATGAAACTAACTATAATGGAGGTACCTCTATTTGCCTTTATAAAAATTTCCTGATATAATTTATAGTGTATTTCATAACTTGCCATAAATAAATAAGTGAAAAGTGAAAAGAAGAAATAATAATCGTTTCACGATAAATAAATTATGAATTGTTATGAAACTAACTATAAAATAATCTTAACTGGAGGTATGAAAAATGTTCAAGTTATTTAAAAATTTATTACTTGTCGGTGTAGTTCTTATAAGAAGTATGCTGAGAAAAAAACATCTTGCCCCTGTAATCATATCTGTTCTCTTAATTACAGGTTGTATCATAACTTATCTATTTGTTCATAAGACATTCTTGTCTGTAGAAGAGACAAATATAATTTATCAGGACATAGTAAATAATGAATTTTTTACAGAGGGAGATCTGGCAATGAAATTCAGAACTCTCCCTTCTATAAGTGCAGATGGAAGGTATATAGTCTACAATGATATAATAATAGAAGGAAGAGATATAAAAGATATAGAGATACGTCTTTATGATAGAAAAGAAAACAATCTGGTAGATATTCCCAATATTAACAGTAAAGGATGGGATTTATATCCATCAATCAGTAAAGACGGACGTTTTATAGTCTTTCAATCTAATAGAACAGGAAAACATTTCTGGAATATATATCTCTATGATACAAAAGAGCAGAAACTGGTGGATCTTCCAGGTTTGAATACTTTCCTCCCTGATATAAATCCATCTATAAGTGCAGATGGAAATATTATAACCTTTGCCTCTGTAAGAACTGGTAGACTTGATATATACACATATGACAGAAGAGACAGGAAAGTGATACCTGTTCCTTCTTTTTAAAGACGTGAGATGTGAGATTGAGGGGTGAAAAGTAATTAATATACATTACCAATCACCGATCTTCGACGATTACGCATGAGCTGGAAGTGAATTCAATTGAAAATTAAATTTTATCTTCTGAGCTTAATAGTTATTTCTCTGTCAATCTTTTTTCCGGAAGCTTATGTTTTTTCACAGGATACAACTAAAAAAATAATAAAAGTAACAATAACGGCAGAAAAACTCCGGGGAGAAGAAGGTGCTAAAATAATACATCTTGAAAACAAAATAAAAATACAGCAGGGAGAAATGACACTCACTGCCATGGAAGGAGTATTTTATACAGAGAATAAGATTATTATGCTCTCAGGTGAGGTTACCTTTACAAGACCCGGTTCTACTATAAAAGGAGATAAGGTTATAGTATATCAAGATAGACAGTTCGGAGCGTGGGAGGGACATGTAAAATTTGTACAGCAAAAAATTCCAGACAGTAATTCAGATAACACTAAAGTAAAAAATGCTCTCCAGGATGGACCTGTTACTTTAACTTGTGATACTCTGGAATTTTACTGGGGAAAAACAGTAAAAGCTATAGCAAAAGGTAATGTAAGAGCTATACAGAAAGATAAAAGCTTCTCTAGTGATGTAGTTACCTATACAGAAAAACCTCAGATACTTATTCTGGAAGGAAATATAATACTGGGTGAACAAAAAGGAATGACCATGACATGTGATAAATTGACTCTTTATATAAAAGAAGAAAGGGTTCAGGCTGAAGGACTGGCAAATAAAGGGGGTAGAGTTGAATTTCGAATACCTCTGAAACCGAAAAAGGATAAATAGATAATGGATGACGGGTTAAGGGGCGAAGGCAAACTTCGCCCCTACTCATATCTTCAGAGAAGCAAACTTATCCTTCCCATCGGCATAACCGGTTATATTTAACATTTCCCAGAGGAGGAATACCAGATCAACTCCAAACTTCTGCCCCAGAATGGCTTCTAAACCGGTAGCCCCCGATACAACAAGAGGAAGAAAGGTGTGTTTTCTTTCCAGAGCAGATTCCCTTCTGAGTTTATTGTCAGGATGTAAATATTTTATAAGACAGTAAATAATATTTTCTATAATCTCTGATGAAGACAATTCTTCATTCTTTTGCATCCATCCGGAAGGGCTGTTATTTTTGATCCAGCCAGGAGTCAGTACATGAAAGAGTGAATCTGCTCTGTCGGAAAATTTGAACTCAAGGTAACTTCTATCTTCACTTTTTAATTTGTCCCTGGCTTCCTCATCCATTCTGGTCTGAATTCTTGTAGCCTCTCTCAAAAGTTCTCCCTTTAAATCCTCATTTTTCAAAGTGCCACGAAATGTATGATAGAGAGTGGTTTTATCAAATCTATCTACCAGGGTAGAATCTTTTACTCCTTCAAAAAGAAACTGTGTTTCTACCTGATCATAGGAAGCTGATACAAGAACCCAGAGGGGAAGTGTTATGTTATATCCTTTCAATAAATCAACTCTCATTAACAAACAGGAAGGTCTCCTGGTAGATTTATATACAGTGCATCTGATTTCTTTATCCTCTGTTTCAATAGTATCATAAAATATATCTCCATGATGACGTATACTTATCTCCTGAGATCCTCCCTCCAGTAATCTGGCAAATAAAAGCTTTATACCTGTTTCTGCTATAGTAGAAAGGTCTTTATACTCTTCCCTTATATCTCCCTGTTGGATTCTGTCTGTTCTTTTATGTATTCTTTTTCCATACTGAAAATAGGTCTTACTGAATTGTATATTTTTTTGTCTTGAAAGGGGAAAACAATCTATAAATTCCTCTTCATCTGTCTGTATTTTTTCTTCATTAATAAATTTATATGTTCGTCTTATTATAACATGTTGTCGGTCACCATTATCTTCTTCGGAACGGTAGAAACTCTCTTCCTCCTCTTCACCTGTAATATTTCCTTCTTTATCATATATTTTAGTTTTTCTGAAACAAACAGGATTTTTATTAGAATCGAGTGAAAGGGATTGTTCCTGTTCTATAAGTTCAAGTAATGTTCCTTCATCCCACACTCCATCATCAGAAAAAATCTCCTTTTTTATTCTGCCAGTGCTTATCTTTCCTTCCCTGAGATTTTTTGCAATAATACCTATGGCCTCTTTTTCTGTAAGCTCAAGGCCGACAAATTCCTCCATAGACTTTTCTGAAAAAAAAGAAAGAGTATCTATCATTTTTTCAATATCCCGAACAGTTTCTCTCATTTCAATAGGACCATCAGAAAAGTCAATTCTTACAATTTCCTGTTGAACTTTTCCCCCGGATTTTTCTAATTTATAAGAGCTAAAATCTCCCTCTCCTGTTTTCAATGTTCCCTCCTGTTTCTCAAGAGAACCTTTTCTTTCTATTACATATGAGGTTTCAGTCCCACTTTTATTATTTTTCATATAGACAGTTTCTCTGGTACCAGCAGAACCCTCTTTCATTATTTCAGAGCGAGACTCAAATTCTCCGTTTTTTCCCTCAGATTTTATCTCCTGAATATTTCCTGTAACTCTGCCTTCTGCCTTATAGAGGGTTTTCTCCTTATTGACACCTTCCCATCGGGTAACTACAGTGCCGTCAGCAGATATATCCTGAGTGCAATTTTTGATGGTATGGCCAGTCTGGGATGTTTCAAATTCTTCTGACATTTTACCTGAAGTCAGATAATCACTTAAAGCAAATGTAAAAGAACTTTCCTTCTGTTTAGGAATATCCCTGGGTACAAGTGATGTTTCCTCTCTAATATTCGGAATACTCTGCTTCTTCACTTCTCCCCCCTTTACCGGAACAGAACTGAAATTCTGTTTATCTCTCCCAAAAAGGGTGGAGACTTCTTTAGAAAGTATTTCTGTAATAGGCCTGGCATGGATTTCTCCTACCATATCAGTTTTAAGGCCCATCAGTTTTATTATATCTTTAGACATATGCGTGATGCGTGATGTGTGATGAGTTATGCGTGATAGTATTTAACACTTCATGCTTCACCCTTCACCTCTCACCTCTCACCTCTCACTTTTTACTATTTCCTTTGCTTTTAAAAACAACCTGTTCCCCTCCAGGGATAGTTCTCTTGCCAGAGTAAGATGAATAGGAGAAGAATCACGAAGATACAAACTCAGTTCATTAAGAGATTGAGAAAAAACATCAAATCCTCTGTTAAGAAAAAATTTTACTTTATCTATAGAAGATTCTTTAGATTTGTAGAAACGGCTTAAACTTTTCTTTTTTCTTATTATATATTGTTCTATCTCTTTGAGATATTGCTCTCTTTTTTCAAAGGGTATAACCCTTTTTTCAAATCCGAGTGTAATATCGCTTATCTGAAGATGTAAAGAAGAAACCTTTTCCTGTAGAACTTCCTGCTTTTCAGAAGAGGATGCTATAAAAGTTTCTTTTGAGGTCAATTCAAAGGAATAGATCTCAGTAGAAGTATCTATAAATTTCTCTTTTCCGGTTAGCTGAATTTCGGTGTCTTTTGTAAGTAAATTCTCTCCTTCAAGCTCTGGAGGTTGAAATCCTCTTTCCCATTTATCTACTTTACTTCTCTTATCTTTAGAAGGTGTCTCCTCTTTTTTTTGAAAAATATCCAGACCATCTTTAATCGGAGTCTGTATTACCCAGACAGTAGAATGAAATTTATCATTACTATCCCGGGGAATATCTTCTTTAACCTCACTTTTCAGCTCCAAAAAATCTTTTCCATCTCTTTCATTTTCTTCAACTTCACTTTTCTGCATTTTGCTTTTAAGTAAATTCCATGCCCCATCAGTAGAAAATCCTTTCTGAGACATGGGACGATTCAAGGCTTTTATAAAATCAATACCTGCTGTTTTTTTATCTTTTTCTTCCTTCAAAAAACATCAACCTTCAAAAAACATCAACCTTTTTCACTACATCATAACCAGTTCATTCTGAGATAGAAAAATGCTTGATTAAACGCGTAATGTTTGATGTCAGATAACGTATTATAGATTACTTATCACAATTTCATAGTTACTTCTGATTTGTAGATTTAAGAAATTTAGGTAAAATCTCTTTAAAAGCCTCCACTACCTTCGGGTCGAACTGACGTCCTTTCTGAGATTCTATTTCTTTCATAGCTTCTTCTACTGTCCATGCCTTTTTATAAGGCCTGTCCTGGGTTAATGCATCAAAAACATCTGCTACAGACACAATTCGCCCTTCAATAGGTATGGAATCTCCTTTAAGGCCATGGGGATAACCGGTACCGTCCCATCTTTCATGATGTGACATAGCAATACGTTCTGCTATCTGTAAAAATTTAGATTTCCCTCTGGAAAGAAGTTCGGAACCAATATTACTATGACTCTTTATAATCTGAAATTCCTCAGGGGTAAGCCTGCCCGGTTTTAAGAGTATATTATCAGGAATGGCTATTTTACCTATATCATGAAGTCTTGCGGCATGTAAAATAAGTTCTACCTGATCTTCAGGAAGTTCCAGGGCTTCTGCTAAAAGTGCTGAAATCTGTGCCACACGCCAGGTATGCTCTCCTGTAGCATCATCACGATATTCTGCTGCTCTTGCAAGGCGTTCCAGAATCTCTAAATTTGCTTCTTCCAGCTCCTTTGTGCGGATACGAACCTTTTGTTCAAGCTGAATATTCTGGTTTTTCAGCTGAATCTGAAGAAAACGGGTTTCAAGGAGATTTCTAATACGTAAAAGTACTTCTGTAGTATCAAAGGGTTTGGTAAGAAAATCTTTGGCCCCCATCCACAGTGCCTTGAGTTTTGTTTCACTCGATATATCACCGGTAATAACCAGAATAGGAAGATACATATCCGATGGCTTGATTTCTTTTAACTTTCTCATAACTTCATAACCATCTATGTAGGGCATAATTATATCTAAAAGTATGATATCAGGTTCAAAGTCTTTATAAAGGTCACAGACATTTATGGGATCATTTATCATAAGCAATCTGTTATAACCGGCTTTTTTTAAGAGCCGTTTTAACATACTCAGAGCACCTTCCTGATCATCTATAATCATAATTTTAGCTTCCGGATAGGCAACTTCCCACATAGGTTTCACCTCTTTAGATTTAATTTATTATAGGATATCCTGAGAATACATTCAAGTAGTTTCACTTACATTTCAGTTATAATGGATTTCATACTAGTTTAAATAATTTAATAAAAATATTAAAATATCTATACTTTTGCATTTTTCAAATAAAAATTTATCTTAAAAGATATTATAACACACTATGTTAACAATCAAAGAACCTAAAGAATTAAACAATCAATCTGATAAGCTGTTCTGGAACAGAAATAGAATTTTGAAAGTTGGCTTTAAGAGCGAACTTTTGAAAAATACTCTGTATAACAACTTTTCTGAGAGCCTGATTGATTCTCTTAAAACTGAGAATAGAGTAACCTTGAGAAGAATAGAGCCATTTAGCATAAAGTTCCTGCAATATGGCCATTTTCCAGAGAGAAAAACTGATTATAGAAAGAGCGACAAACCTTTTTATTGCCAGTGTATTAACAGACTGATTACCTCTGACTTTGCTTATAAGAGTTGTATCTATACAGGCAAGATAGGCACTATATATCATAAGACTTTCTTTCAAATTTTCCTTCATAAGATTTATCATTATTTCTATTATTTTATTCAATCCCAATGATGGCTGGAGAGAAAACGCTCCCAACTCAATATATGTCTATCTACAAAGAAACATACAGGGCTTATATTTGTTACACATTTTCTTGTTTCTCCAGGCAACATAAAGGCCAGGATGAAACCACGAAAATATTCAAAATTATTTGCAGGAAAACAGGTAGAAAAACATTCTACATATGTTATAATGATTACTGGAAAGAGTGTTTTCATAAGTTCTCTCCTTTTTTAAATAAGGGATTTTATTCTGAGAACTTATATAACTCTTTCTTTTATTTTATCAAGACCCTTTTGCAGATTTTTAAAAAAATCTGCGAAAGTGTAGTAATAAACAGCTCGGAATTTTTATTCCTGTATATAATCTCTAAATACAAGACTTAAATCAATCTCTAAATCTGGAAATATACCAGCCTTAATTTTATCATCTACTTTATAGACGTCAGGAAATTTGTATTTATCTTTCTCAAGTTTATATACCTGAACTGTTTTATATACAGGATCAACTATCCAGTATTCTTTTACTCCTTCACGTTCATATAGTATTCTTTTATCCTTCATATCTAAATATGCTGTAGATGGTGAAAGTATTTCTATTATCAAATCAGGGGCACCTACACATCTTTTGCGTTCCTGTAATTTCTTATGATCACAGACAACTATTATATCGGGCTGGATATAATCTTTAGTATTTTTAATGTCTTCATCAGGTTTAGGAAATAAAACATCTATTGGAGATGGGATAACAATACAAGTTTTATTTAATAAGTAAGTGCTAAATTGCCTGCTTAATTCATTTAATATTAACTGATGGTCTACAGTCGGAGATGGACTCATATCATATGCAATGCCATCTATAATCTGCCAGCGTTCTTCATCAGGCCATGTAAGATAATCACCATATGTAAACTCCTTCTCATGTTTTAATACTAAATTACTCTGCATAAATATCACCTCCTTATAGCTATTATATCACAAATTTGGCTGGTGACACTAAGAGCGTGTCTGAAAAATCCCTAAACGCAATTAATCATATTGTGGAGCCGGCTTGAGCTGGCAAGATGCCAGTTCCACAGGTTTTATTAAAATTTAGAATCATATATTTTTCAGACACGCTCTAAGATAAATTTTTATTAAAAAAATGCGAAAGTATAGTGTTATACTAGTTGTATCAAAATGCACATAGGGACTATCTATTGAAAATGTTTTCATCGCTTTTAGCACTATTTCGCTGAATATTTTTATCATACCAGATTCATATATACGATCCATTACAGGGCCTACATTATCATCATTAAATACTTTCGGCTCCACTTTTTCACCTGACAACAATTCTGTATCCTTGTCCTGAAAAAAATATTCTAATTTATAAAAAGGACTTCTACCTGACAAAATATCCAGTTTCATACCCAATACGATAAGTCCAGCGGATACATCCATTTCGCTTTTTTACATGGGAATTTATTATTTTCAATAAACCGATTTTGTCTGCTTAAGATTTGAGAATCGGTAATTGATATACTTCATAACTCTCTATGTTATCCAGGATATCCATATCGTATTATTATTCCTCCTTTGTTACTTCTCTTAATATATTTTCCTTTCCTATTCAACTAAAAAGAAGTTTTATCCTACTCCATAGAATTATTTTTTATATCCTACAATTAATACCGTTTTTTCTAACTTTAAAGGTGCGGAATGAGAGATGGATAAGTAATAAAAAAGTCATTACACTTTTATTTTTTCTGAACTTCGTTTTTATCCCTAAAGGAATTTTCATTCCTTTATAGAAAGAAAGTCCTATGATTTTATAAGGAAGGCTGGTAATTTATGATAAAAAAAGTCGATCTCGGTTCTTCATTACATCACGGAGTATTCGGAAATCCCGCTCCTCTCGGTTTATTCGGTCTTGCAATTTCCTGTGCAGTTCTGACTCCTACAGCCTTCGGTTATGGAATAGCAGACGGAAAAATTATGGCTCCTGCTTTTGCCACTACCGGCATTTTTCTTTTATTCTTCGGTTTTGCTTCCCATCTTCTTACGGGAATTATGGATTTTGCCAATAAAAATACCTATGGTGGTACTATTTTTACTGCCTTTGCTTTTAACTGGATGATAACAGCGATAACTTATTTTTCCATCGCTTATAATTACCATATTGATCATAACATTGTCTTAGCCAGTGAAATTGTAATGATGGTTGTCTTTGTTTTTCTTACTTATGGTTTTGGTTTTTTTAGCAAGGTTTTATTTTTATTTCTTCTTGACATAGATCTTCTTTATATATGTAAACTTCTTAAAGCTTTTACCGGAAATGGTGCCTTTAATTTACCGATAGGTATTTTTACCGTATTACTCGGACTTATCGGTCTCTGGCTTGCCCTGGCAGGTCTTATGAATCCTGTTACAGGCAGAGAGCTTTTCAGTGTTGGGAAGCCGATGTTTTATGCTCCCAAAAAGACCTTCAGTTTTTCTGTGAGAAGAAGTATTTTTGAAACTCTTTACAGGCACTGGACAATACACGCTTTTGAGGAAATGGCTGTTGACAAACTTGAAGAAGCTGTCAAATCTGCTACGGCGATAGAAAATATTACGCCTGAACTCTATTATTTAATGGAATATGGAAGTCTTTATGTAACATTTCAGGAAAAAGATTCAGCCATTATCAAAAGTGTCAGGCTTACATCGGGCGGTATTGATTTGTATGAACAGCTTATTTTGAAAAAGTATGAATTTTAGAATTTCAGAGGCCTGTCGGCAATTAATACTACAGGTGAGCAGTTATCAGTGATCGGTAAGGATTGCAGGAAAAATAACTCAGACAAATTGTTAGAGCGTGTTGGAAAAATACCAATCCACCGATAAAATTTTGTAAAGTTCCTTTCTAACTTATTGTTTATTTTCTACTATTTAGACTTTTAATAAATATTACCTTGTTCGTTTTTTTGATAATTTTACAAATTTTACTATTAATTTTGTCAGTATCCACCCTCTATACACTTATAATAATTAGTATTGAATTTTTCTCTACCTGTTAAACTTTATAATTATGTTCTTGCTAAACGCTTGACCATAAGCCTGATCATCGCTGTATATATCATTGCTTCACTTGTCTCTGTTAAGTATTCATAATCTTTACTTAAACGGCGATACTTACTTAACCACCCAAAGGTGCGCTCTACTATCCACCTGTGAGGTAATACTTCAAAATTTTATATATTTATAACCATATATTAAGTCATATTTCCCAATCTATTTATAATACTTTTTATTTCCAAAAGTTCCAGTATAATTTCTTCTTCACTTTTATTCTCAGGAGAGATGAATTTCTCTATACTATCTATGTACTTACTGAACCAGAAATTCTTCTTTCCCTGAGATGTTATACAATCAAACCCTTTTGCTGATATGTTTCCAGTAAACATAACTATATCATAATCTTCTTTAGAGAGATCATCAAAGGGTTTGACTTTTAACACTGTTCCTGCCGGAAGAGTATTAAGTTCCATTTCCTTTTCCAATCTTTCCGGTGTTTTATTCAATTTTTTAGACACTTCATCTATTCCTCTGGGTATATAATCTCCTTTTCTATTTCTGTGAAAGAAAATATCATTAGTATTCAGTCGAACAGCGGCAGCCAGTTTTTGCTCTAAAGAAGAAGAAGTCCCAAAAAATATCTTAAGTATATCTTCAAAAGAATAAGGTTGAGGGATTTTATATAACAATTTCCATGCTTCTCCTCCGGAGATAATTTTATGGTATTGATAGCTTTCTTTCTCAATATTTCGGAGATATATCTTCCAGTAACTTTCATCTTCCTCTTCAGGATTAATCAAATGACCTGTATCCTGAACAAAGGATTTTCTCAGACATTTCTTTATCCCCTTTTTACCTTTAATAATGGCATTATAATATTCATCTGAATCATCAAGATTTAAGAATATGCCGAGCATCAATTTCTGTTCTTCATCTCTTATAAGGATTATACTGCCGGGTTTTAAATTATTCATATCAATTCTTTCTTCTTTTACTTTTTCTAATTCTTCAGGAGAGCGGGGACGATAGACCCATTTTTTTGCAACCCTTATTTTTTGAAAATAAAGATTATCTGAAAATAGTATTTGTTCTAAATTTTTTTTCTCTTCTCTGGAAAAATCTTCTCCATACCAAAGCCTTATAAGTTCTGGTACAGAATATTCCCTTAAAGGAAATTTCTGCAATTCTCTCCATAGATAATCTATATCTTCAATAGAAAATATCTTCTCTTTATTCCCCATCGGTTTTTGAAGGATATTTTTTTGAATAACCTCTGGAGATATGGAAGGTTCAGGTATTATCTGAGGAGAAGATTGCTTATTATCATAAAAAAACAATGGTGCCATAGAAAAGGGATTTATTTCTTCATTATTTGACGGTCTCCATACATTATATTTTCTGAGCTGTCCTGCAAGGCAATCTATAGAAGAATTATTCCCGTGTACCAGTATAACCGATCGAGGATTAAGATAGGATATTATCTGGTTTATCTGATTTGAATCTGCATGGGCAGATAAATTATATTGAGCCACTCTGGATTTAGCAATAATCTTTTCTCCTTCAATCTCTATTAAATCTCCCTGATTGAGATTAAGTAACTTTCTTCCAGGTGATTCTTCATCCTGATAACCTGTAAGGAGAATAGCATTTTCTTCTTTTTTAATCAGTTTTTTCGCGTACATTGGAGATGGCCCTCCTGAAAGCATGCCTGAGCTTGAGATTATACAGCATGGCTTTTCTCCCGGTATAAGATCTCTCATTTTCTTACCTGTTACCTTTAAAATACCTTCTTCACTGTCAAAAAACAGAGGTCTTCTAGAATTTTTTACATATCTCTGTAACTGTGGTGCAAGCAAGAAAACCATACTCTCATATATATCACAGACACTTCTGACCATACCATCAACATAAATGGGAAATCTGGGTATGAGATTGTTTTTCTGATAGTTTTTCAGTATAAGTATTACTTCCTGTGATCTGCCTACTGCAAAAGCAGGTATAAGAACAGAGCCTTTCTGACTTATTACTTCTCCTACTGCCTGAGCAAGATTTCTTTCTTCTTCTTTACGTTTTTTTACATGAACCCTGTCACCATAAGTTGCTTCCATAACTATAACATCGGGTTTACAGGGACAGGTAGGAATACCCTGGACAGTAATCTGATTGGTAACAGATATATCACCGGAAAACATTATCATTCCTTCAGGTGTATCTATAAATATTGAAGATGCTCCGAGTATATGTCCTGCAGGATGAAAATAGATTTTAATATTTTCAAATCCTCCAGGGTTGATCCATTCTGAGAATGGAGCTATATGGATTTTATCAAGAGTTTTTTCTACCAGATTCTTATCATAAAGAGGAGTTTCACTTTCATTCTTGAGTTTTTCCATTTCCATTATTTTAACAGCATCACTCAAAAGAAGTTCTATAAGACGATGAGTCGGGTTTGTACAATAAATGGGAATGTCAGGGAATTTCAGATGAATTAAAGGTAAGGCCCCGCTGTGATCCATATGAGCATGAGTAAGAAGAATAAGATCTAATTTATCAATTGAATTAATGTTTGGGATAGTATCTTTCTTATCTTCCGGGTTCATACGTATTCCACAGTCAATAAGTATATTTTTTCCTGAAATTGTAAGTAAAGAACTGCTTCCCCCTACTTCTCTGGCTCCACCGAGTGCTATAAATTTCATTATTTATCACCTTATTTTATTAAAGTTTTTTCCTTTTTAACAATATAGTTAGTTTCAGAACAATCCATAATTTAAGAATCTTTTAATGTGTAAAGCGTGATGTATAATACGTGAAGAAACTCATTGCACATTAAGCATTATTACTTATTTAAATTTTAATAAATTATGGAATACATTATAAGGTTTCATGCTCAGGTCAGTAAAGTTACATTATATAATAATTAAGAAAAATAATAAAGCCGAACTTGTTAATGAGATATTTTTGAAGTGTAATTTCTCTGGTGCCGGGAGGGGGCATTAATTATTCCTTTAATCTGCCTTTTTGAAGGAAAAAAGAATTTCCTATATAATATTACGGTATGAAAATAAAATTTCAATATTGTCCCAAAGCAGAGGAAGATATAAAACAAATTTATCTTGCAGGTTCTTTCAATGGATGGGATATTAGAAAAAATCCCATGAAATATAATCCCTCATTAAAATGCTGGACCCTCATACTTGATCTTCCCAGAGGAGATTACTCCTATAAATTTCTTTTAAATGGAGAAGACTGGGTTCATGATCCCGGTGCGGAAAGATTTGTTCAGAATGATATAGGAAGTCTTGATTCTATAAAGAGAGTTAAACCTTCCCGGGCAAATCACGGCCGTTTCAGTCCTCTTCAGCCAACTTTAGATGACCGGATTACCTTTTATTCAACAAAAGCTGCTTCTCTTCTCTGGAGGCTGAATGGATGGAATTCTTTTCCCCAGAACTTTCAAAATATATGTCCTATGGAAAAAAACGGAAGAATCTATAAATATACCCTGGGTCCCTTTAATTTCGGAACTCTTCCGGAAGTTGTAACCTATGGATATATGTTTAAAAATGGCAGTCTTGATGATAACAAAGGTAAAGGTTACTGGCTTCCTCTGGATTTAAAACTCGGCGGAAAAACTCAGGATATTATCATTAAATCTCATGCTCTCAGGAGTAAAGTCAGTTTCAGGATATATCTTCCGCAATGTTATTTCTCAACAGAAAAATCCTTACCTCTTATGTTTCTTATACACGGTTATGGAGGTACTTACAAATCTGATTGGACACAGCAGAATATTATAAAAAAGATTGCCGATAAGTACGGTATTATTCTCGTATGGCCCGATGGAAATATAACTATTAATAGAAGAAAAGTCCCCTCATGGTATCTTAATTCTCCCAGAATTAAAAATGCCAGAATGGAAGATTACATAATAAAAGAGATTATTCCCTTTATGGAAGATAATTACAGGGCAAAAAGTGATAAAAATGCCAGGGGAATTGCAGGAATATCTATGGGAGGCTACGGTGCTTTCTATCTTGCCAGTAAATATAATGAATATTTTTGTGTTGCCTGCAGTATGTCTGCCATATATAACCTTCATATTTATAAACAGATAGATGCCCTCCGCGAGCTGGTAGGAAGGGGAAACTGGTCAAAAAATTGTTTTAATGTAAGGAGATTAATTAAAAAATCCCGTGGTTGTGATTATTACTTTATAATTGGCACAGAAGAAGGAGATGCCCTGGAAGATAATCTAAAATTAAAACATGTTATGGAAAGTAAAAAGATCCCCCATTTCTTTCAGATCTATCCAGGAAATCACACAAATAATTTCTGGCTTATGCATATACAGGAAATGATGGAATATGCCTGTAGGCGATTGGGAAGTTAAACGTGAGACGTGAAGAGTGAGTAGAATTTTAAAGAAACATATTATTAATACAGGGAAATATGCTGTCTATTTATATACTGCTATTTTTATCCTTTCTATCTGTCTGTGCTGGATAGATCATTTGAATTTATTTTCTTTAGAATCTATTTTTTTCGGACTCTCTTATTTCCCACCTCTCTGGTTTATCTTATTTATTGTTCCATCTATTGGAGGAGCACTTTTAATCAGAAATAAAAGACTTGCCCTCTCTGTATCTATTATTTACATAATCTTTTTTTTACTTTACGGTGATATTTCCCTTATAAAACCTGCTTATAAAGTAAATAAAGAAAAGGGAAAAAAAATATCTGTCCTGGCTTTAAATATTCAGTATTATAACCATGGCCTTAAAAAGGTCATAAGAGAAATCAAAAATATAAATGCTGATATAACATTACTTTCAGAAAATATCCTGAAAGAAGATGAACTGAAATATGTTAGAAGTGAACTTTCTCCGTGGCAATTTCTTGCAGGTAAACCGGAAGAAACAGCAGTTATTTCAAAATATCCAGTTATTTCCTGGAAAGAAATAGAACTACCGAGCCATGAGGCTTCTCTCTGGGGAGGTAACAGAATAGAAACCTTGAGCCAAAATCCTCACAGAAGTTTTATACATGCCGTAATAAATATTAAAGGAACAAGGGTAAATGCCATATCTATCCGTTTTATAGCAGGCCGTGCAGAAAGTGAGAAGATGGGAGAACAATTAAAATGGGGTCGTTACATAGTCAAAACTCAGATAGAAGAAGTTAAATTCTTTAAAGAGTATCTGTCAGAGATTGAGGGGCCGATCATTTTCGGAGGAGATCTGAATGTCCCTCCAAATACACATGTTATAAAAGAATTGAATCAAATTGCCATAGATGGCTATATGGCTACAAATTTATATGGGAAACCCACATTCAATACAGCATGCCCTTTTTTAAGACTTGATTATATATATTCTATAGATCTTATTCCCATAAACTCAAAGGTACTGGATATAGTTATTTCAGATCATTACCCTCTTTATGCAGAATTTCTATTATCAAAATAAATATGATTTTTACAATTTGTTAACATTTCCTTATTGTTTTTACATTGATTTTATTATATGATAAACTTAATCAGCAGTCAGATTTCAGATTTTATTCCTCAGTACCGAGACAGGTAAATAAGTATCCAAAAAATTTTAAATATACACACCTGTCCCTGTCCGGGCTCTGGAGCAAAAGATATGCCGTCAAAGGAGAAAGTTATAACTTAAATAAAGGCAAAACTGTATATTCTGTAATAACAGATTTCATTGTAACAGGATCATAGATTTTGCGTAAGAGCCTGGACAGGGACAGGCTTGCGAGATGGATACTAACTTATCTGTTGCCGTACTTAGCTGATTTCAGATGAACCCGCAGGGTTTTCTATGTTAATCGATATGTTTAAAGAAGTAGAAAGAATACGGGACACAGGAAGGATGGAATTTCTTCTGAGACATGCAGGAGAACAGAAAGAATTCCTTTCATTTGAACATCAGAATAAACTAAAAGATCTGAATAAACATCTGGCAGGACTTCAGAGACATTGATTTTAGCAGATATTATAAAAAAAGAAGCTTACAATTCAGGAATACACCTTACAGGGATTACTACTGCTGATGACCTCAGTGAAGAAACCCTCAGAATACAATATTGCCTTAAGGAAGATTTAATCCCCGTACGAACAGGTTTAAATGAAAAGAAAATTAAAAAATTCTGTTCCCCTTCTATCTTCATGCCAGGAGCAAAGTCCATTATAATGACCGCCCTGTGCTACTATGAAGAAGAAAAAGAAATCCTCTACGATGAACCTGTTGGGGAAATAGCTCCTTACACATGGAGAAATAATTACAAATTTCTCAGAAAAAAACTACAAAAACTTGTTAAATTCATAAAAACATATTCCTCCGGAAACTTTAAAGTATTTGTAAATGGTCCTCTCGCCGAAAAACCCCTGGCAGTACGGGCAGGCATAGGATTTTACGGAAAAAATGGCATAATATATACTCATAACTATGGTTCAAAGGTCGTTCTGGGAGGAATAATAACTGATATAGAATTACCTCCTGATAAATCGGAAAAAACAGATAAATGTAATACCTGTAATCTCTGTATGAGACACTGTCCCACAGGAGCTATAATAAAACCCTATATTATAAATAGAAAAAAATGTATTCAGTATCTCAGCCAGACCATACATGAAGTTATACCGGAAAATTATAGAAAACTCTGGGAAAATAGATTATACGGATGTTCTACCTGTCAGGATATATGCCCCCAGAATAAAAAAGTGATCCCTCTTAGAGATTTATCTCCTTATGGTATTACTGGTTCTACAATTCCTGTTATACCTCTTTTAAAGCTTACAGAAAAAGAATTCAGAGAAAAATACAGAGATAACCAGATTTCTGCATCCTGGGTAGATTTTAACGCCATAAGGAGAAATGCTCTACTTGCTCTCGCTAATTCAGGAGATAATAGAGCTTTACCTGTCTTAAGAAAGGCTCTTAATGATACATGCCTTCAGGTGAGAGAAATAGTCGAATGGGGATTACGTCATAAAAGGTGAGCCGTGAGACGTGAAAGGACAGGTTCTTTTCACATCTCACTCCTCACGTCTCATGAAATAACTCCGTGTTTCTTTCCCACCTTCGTAAAGGCCTCAATGGCTTTATCTAAATGTTCTACTGTATGAGCTGCAGAGATCTGAACCCTTATTCTGGCTTCTCCTTTCGCCACTACAGGATAAAAGAAACCTATTACATATATGCCTTCCTCCAGAAGATCCCGTGCTATATCCTGGGAAAGTTTTGCATCACCGAGCATAATGGGGACAATGGGATGTACTCCCGGTCTGATATTAAACCCTGCCTGTGTCATCTTCTCTCTGAAATAGGCGGTATTTTTCTCAAGTCTGTCACGAAGGTCAGTGCTTTTAGCGAGTATATCGAAAACCCTTATACCTGCTGCCACAATGGGAGGAGCCATAGTATTCGAAAAGAGATAGGGTCTTGAACGCTGACGAAGTTTTTCTATAATCTCTTTATGGCCTGTAGTAAATCCGCCGGAAGCACCTCCAAGAGCTTTGCCTAAAGTACCTGTTATTATATCCACTCTGCCCATAACACCACAGTGTTCTGCGGAACCTCTTCCTCTTTTACCCAGGAAACCCATGGCGTGAGAATCATCTACCATTACAAGGGCATCATACTTATCTGCAAGATCACATATTTCTTTTAATTTTGCAATATCTCCGTCCATGCTGAAAACACCGTCTGTGGCAATCAATCTGATTTTTGCGTTAACTGCTTCCTGGAGACACTTCTCTAAATCCTCCATATCTGCGTGTTTATATATCTTTCTTTCGGCCTTACAGAGTCGGACACCGTCTATTATGCTGGCGTGATTTAACTGATCCGTAATTATGGCACAATCTTTATCCAGAATTGTTTCAAATAAACCGGTATTGGCATCAAAACAGGAGGTATAAAGGATGGTATCGTCAGTTCCTAAAAATTCTGAGATCTTTCTTTCCAGTTCTTTATGAATATCCTGGGTACCACAGATAAAACGGACAGAAGACATACCGAAACCATGACTGTCCAGTGCTTTTTTTGCTGTTTCTATGAGATCAGGGTCACTTGAAAGTCCTAAATAATTATTGGCACAGAAATTCAGAACTTCTCTATCTTTAACCTTTATACTGGGTCCCTGGGGTGTTAATATTACACGCTCATCCTTGTAAAGACCGCTTTCTTTTATTTCTGTTAATTCTTTTATCAGATCTTCTTTGATTTTGTACATAAAATCCATCCCTTTCTTAAAATTTATTGAGTGAATTTATATTATATCAGAAGAAAAAAACCTGTTCAAGTTTTAGAAGATTTATGTTAAAATGATTGAAGGATAAATTTAAAATTTATAACTTTCAGGTGTTTCTATGAGTAGAGTAAAAGAAGAGGCAAGAAAACTTATTGAAAATTTACAGAAATAATACTTTATAACTATCGGATTATCTACCACCTGAATAAAGAACTTATCTTGATCTTATCAATTATACATAGAGCAAGAGATTTAAATAATAAGGAAATCAGTTCTTGAAAAATCATCTAATAATAGAAAATAAAATTTGCATAAGAAAATTTATTCCCTTGATTTTAATCATATTTATTTTACTGACAGGAATGGGAAAAATGATGGCCCGTGATGATATTCGTGGTTCTCTTGTTATTGTGGGAGGAAGACTCGAGGACAA
>Ga0302240_1000595_pt1 | contig 35625 bp, 28 predicted proteins | sample AAG_UR_His_MG_FD_193538 | JGI IMG/M metagenome (GOLD analysis project Ga0302240, IMG submission 193538) | Enriched activated sludge microbial communities from anaerobic digester in WTTP, New Holstein, Wisconsin, United States - AAG_UR_His | ecosystem: Engineered > Bioreactor > Anaerobic >... | reverse complement strand
TTCCAAGACTGCATCCCTCATATGTATCTGTAATATTGAATTCATCGTCTGATGTTTTTCGATTTGGACCATCGGGCCCCCAGTTATTATAATTATCTGGTGTCTTTTGAGCATGTTTGGTTTGAGTTTGATTAATTTTCATATTCTTTTCTCCTAAATATCTTTATTTGATATCTTTATTATAATTATTAAATACTTTATTGTAAAGAATATTTTTGTAAATAAATTGTTAACATTTTTAAGAATTTATTGCTTTTCCTTATATAATTAGATAAAATATAAATATTACAATAAATTCTTAGAAAGGCAGAATTATAATGATAAGTTCATTGGATCAGAGAATTTTTTACCTTGATGATTATAATCCCATATCTACTATGACAGTGGAATTTAGTAAGGATATTAATCTTAAATTCTGGATAAGCAAAATATTTGATATCTCAATAACTGAGATAATATCTCCCAAGATTCTTGTAAATGTTCTTCGTGACTGTCAGAGTTATGTTCCAAAACAGATTCTTACTAAACTGGGTAAGGTTATTTCTAATCCAAACCTTTTTTTGTATAGCTATCTGAAAACTTTGATGTTATTTTCTTATAATCCACTATCCAGTTTGAATCATACAACTTGTTCCTTATTTGAAGAAAATAGTTACAGGGATATCTTTAATAAAGCCTTACAAAAGTTTATAGATCCCACTTCATATTTATTCTCTATGCAGATAATATCATTACTTGCATTAACAGAATTAAGAATGCAGGTTATGAAAAAACATAAGGAAAGTAATACAAGATTTCTGGAAACATTTGAAAAATTTATCGATTATGAAATTGTATTTAATTCCGCTCCTGAGTTCAGTGTCATTGATTTGAAAGGTATTGCTTCAGAAATTGAATATGTAGCTTTAACCTTTATTCCTCAAAACCAGATAAATTTAGAAAGGTTGGAACAATTTCCTACTTTAATCTTACAGGTCTCAGAAGGACTTATATTTATAAATATACCGAAAAATATAAGAATTTTACAGAAAATTCTTGAAAAACATCTGATTTTCCAGGCTTCTTCCTGTAATCATAAAATCAATGCTCTTCCTCAGACAGAAGAAATAATGGTTCCTACTGAATTAGTTCAATCTATTGAGCAGTTTGATAATAAAGAGGAAGAAAACGATGAAATTCCTGATAATAGAATGAAAAAAATGGGTTTAAGTGATCAAAAACAAAATTTTATGGTATCCGGTAACCTGGGCATGGGAATGGCTATGCCGGAAGAGGAATTCTTTACATCGCCAGGGGATTAAGTCAACATAAGGTAAGTAAACAGGAATTTTCACGGTCATTACTTAACTTCTGTTGTATATCCTTTATCCTGGATAGCATATAATATCTCGTCCAGTGTTATCTTCATATAATTATATTGAATTATAGCTTCCGGTGGTTCAAGGGTGACCTCTACATATACTACTCCATCTATACTGTTGAGAAGATCAGTTACAGTATCAACATCTACAAAATTTATTATATTACTTATATAGATTGTCACTTCTTCCATTGTATTATAATGATATGCGCCGTAGGAAGGGAAGATAGTTAGTGAGGCAAGAATTATAAGTATTACTAACCTTATAGTATATTTCATTATAGGGTTCCTCCTTTTTATATTATTATGAAAATTTTTTTAAAATGCATCTCTATATTACCCTTACAGTAATAAAAAGTCAATTTTTAAAAAGGCATTATAAGAGTTGATATATATCCATCTTCAGAGTTATTAATATTTCCCCAGAGTTCAGGATAGTTTTCAAATGTTTCCCTGAGTTTTTCTCTTAATTCTTCATTTTTTATAAGATGACTCAGGGAAGAGTTATAGAGTTTATCAAGTTTTATATATATTAATCCTACGGACTCAGTAGAAATCTGAGGATTTATACGCTTTTCTATAGATTCCTCATCATCTCTGAAGGTATCTATAACTGCCTTTATGTTTTCTTTGTTGCCAAGGCTCAGAAGTAAGAAATCATTTAGAATTGAATAACCGCTTAAACCATAAGGGAGAGATGTTATAGAAACTTCTTTATATGCTTCTCCCCGGCCTAAAAAAGAAAGGATTGTGTCAGTACTCTGAAGGGTTTCTTTCATTAAAGGCATTTTTGGGTCTAATTTTAGTGCTAAAATCCAGCTGCTCTGAGAAATTTCCTGATATGAATCATCTTCTTCATGAGAATTATTTTCTCCGGTTATAAAATTTACACCCATTTCCTGGCTTCTTTTAAGAATGTCTCCCATAGTATAGCCAAAGCCTTTTTTAAATAAAGTTGTGAAGGTCTTTATTTTTTTAGGTCCAAGAGATTCTAAAAGAGAAACTCCTGTATTTAATAATTTCCCCGGTGAAGATAAGGCTATAACAAGAGAACTCTTTTCCGGAAAAAATTCAAGACTTTTTAGTTTCCCCCTCTCAAGAGAAAAAAATTCTTTTCCCACCGGTGTAAGAGTTTCTGCCTGAACAAGGTATGTATTGAATTTCAGTTTATCTCGATCTACTTCTATGGATGTTCCCATAAATTTTATACAGTCCAGAAGATCTTTTAATTCTGTTTTATCTTTATCAGGGATTTTATTTAAAAATTCCGTACCCATTCCGGGGATATTATAGTAGATAAATCCAATAGAATCTGAAGATATTTTCTTTTCCCTGAAGGAGAGAAAATTTTCTTCTTTTATTATGGAAAGATTGTTATTTCTTGTACAATCGATAGAATTCTTTAGAAGATTTATCTCATGAGAAAAAACCAGAAATCTTTCATATGTAAAATAATAAGTATCTTTGTAATAGAAAAAATCCTGTCCTCTGTAATTTTCCTTCTGAGGATGATATACCGTATCAAGTTTATGAAGAAATTTGTCAATATCCTCTTTATCCTGTATATCAAAGATTAGAACGAAATTTATATCCTGCTTCTTTATGATGTTTGTGGGATTGAAAAAAGATCCTATACTGTTTCCGAGGTTATAGTAAGCAAGGGAAAAGTTGGTATTTACATAAGGTAACAAATCCTCTTCAAGATTAATTTCTGGAGAGGGATTACCGGAAAAAACTACAGTGAAAGCCACATCTTTAAGATTATTAAAAAATTTCTTCAAGGAAGGATCCTGATTAAGTTCATCTAACTCATTAAGTATAGCTCTTCTTTTAAAGTAGGACTGGAGATTGATATTGAAAATTATCTGGGCATCTCTGGGAACTATTCTCACAGTATCTTCATAATCACTGATAATACATGAATTTAAGAGAAATGTAATTAATACAACTACAAGAATTAATAAAATATTTCTGAATTTATACATATTTCCCTCCTTAAAATTATTGCTCCAGGCATATTTTATATTTGTCAGGCTAATATACTGTGTATTTTCCTTTTCCCTTTTCACTTTAGTAAATATCTGGCACAGTTTGCCCCATGCCAATAGTAGTTTTTGTACCGGTACCTCCATAAAAAGAAAATTTTACCAGGGTAAGTATATGATTGAGATCTTTTTCACTTACATCTTTAATTATTTCAAAATTACAGTTTCCTATAAAACCAACCATTTTAAAATCCTTCATATCTAAAACTCTGGTAGATAAGGAATATCTGCCTGGAAATACAGATTGTTCTATGATTTTAAGTATATCTTCTTTAATATGATAATCAGAAGAGCAGAAAGCATTCCATTTTTTCAGGTAACTTCTAAAAATACTGTAAGGTAATGGTAGAGGCATACTGCCATTACCATAGACAAATGCTGAAGGTGTTTTGAAGTTTAGAGTAAAGTTTTTTTTTATTTTATGTACTTTTAAGTCTTTATATGTAGATATGTCAGCCATAGGATGTTCTTCCGGAGAAATACAGACCTGTTTTATAGATAATTCTTTATCATAAAATTTTATTGTCTCTCCTGATGCAAAAATGGAAAAAAGTTCCTTACTTATGATTTCAAAAAGTTCTTTTTTTAGAGTTGTAAGGCGTAACCAGTATGTATTATTTTCATAGAGCATCATACGGTCTCCAAGGTCTTTTCTTTTACCTGCAAGAAGGGATACAGTAAAAGGTTTTATTCCCTGCCCTTCATGTAACCTGTCAGAAAGAAGAGAGTTCCTGCGGGAAATAAGGTTGTAAAACCATGACCTTATTTCACGGCCTATGGCATAGGGTAAGATAAGATTGGATTGTTCAGGAATTATTTTAATAACCATACTGGACAGCATAATTAACTTCCCAGAAGTGAAGACCAGAGATCAGCTTTTATGTCTATTTTTTCACCTAAGAATTCTTCTCTGCTATAAAATTCATCTATAGAAAGTCCTAAGGATGGCATAAAAAGAGGAGCTTTTTCATTCAATAAATTATTGTATTTATTTTCTATTTCACTTACAGGCATCTTAAAATTATAACATTTAATTCCAAGCTGGTTTCCTAAAAATTTGTTCAGGCTTTTGATTGTTCCTCCTTCGCCATGTAATATTAATGTTGAGTAGTTTTGTTTATTGAGTTTATAATCTGAACCCAGGTTAGCAAATGCTTTTGTAAGTTCTGTAATCCATTCTCTGATCTGTGGAACTATTATATGAAAGAGATGAGTCTCTTTCTTATCAGCTCTGGTAATATCAATTTTACTATTTTCAAGTATTTCCGCTGCCTTATTCATAGAAACCTTTCTTGCTATTGAAATGGCTTTTAGAAAATTGGTTATCCCTGTTTCCAGTATGGTAGTCTGTGAAATCATACCGTCTTTGATAATTGTAATACCTGTATTTAGAGAAGAAAGATCAATAAGAGCTATTTTATTTAATTCTTCACCTGTTAATTGTAATACTCTGAAGATGGCTGTATGGATGGGTATAATATTTTTAGATTTTATCCCTAAGGTGCCTCCTACTAGTTTAAAAGTATTTATAAAATCTTTATTCATTGCTATAACCAGAATTTTCATGAAACCTTCTTCTCCGGGTATGGAGGGACAGATTATATACATATCTACTTTTGATTTACTGTAAGGAAATGGAAGGGCAGTAGAGAGTTCTTTTTTTATAGCAGCAGGTATCTTTTTATCATCCATATATGGTAAAATAAACGTTTTTATTAATGATTGTGACGATGGAATGGTAAAAGAGAGCTTATTGATACTTAAATTATTTTCTTTAATACAATCTTTGATTAATTTAATTAAAGAATTGGCATTTATAACATTCTCTTTTTTAAACATTTCATGAGGTGTTTTTTCTATAGCAAGTATTCTCGGATATAGATAATTATTACTGTCTATATCCATCTGGAGCAATTTAACAAAGGAATTTTCCACATCTACACATAGATTTTCAACTAATAAATCTTCATTCAGATCAGGGTCCATTTTAATTTCACATAAAAGGGTATTATCATCAAATTCGGTAGAAGTGTCTTCTATTGCAACAGGTATCTTCAGTATACGGCTGTAGATTAATTTCTCTTTAATAAATTTATCATCATCTGAAAGTTCCTTTATATGTTCTATTTCAGACTCAACTGTATTACATGAAATAAGGAAATCTTTTTCCTTTGCTTCTACATAATAACCCATCATATTAACCGGTTGTAACCCATCGGTTGAGTCGATGGAAATCTCGTAAGAAGCAGTAGATTTTCTTTCAGGGTGGGTGACAGGTGGTTTTATATTTTTCACTTCAAGAAGGGCTTCCTTCATCTGTAAAGCAGTTGAATAACGATTACATATTTTAAATTCAATAGCTTTTCCGATAACAAAACTAAGCTCAGGACTAATATCATTACGGATAGAAATAAGTTGTGGGAAAGTGAACTGTTCACTTATCTTCTTTGGATCATAACCTGTAAGGAGGACATATAAAGTAACTCCAAGAGAATAAATATCACTTGCCATTTGTGCCTTTCCTCTGAACTGTTCTGGAGAAGCATATCCCATAGTGCCAACGAGGGTACCTGTTTCTCGGACATCATAGAATCGTGCAATACCAAAATCTATCAGCATAATCTTACCAGAAATTCTGGTTCTAATAAAATTACTCGGTTTAATATCACGGTGAATAACGGGGGGAGTCTGCCGATGAAGATAATCCAGAGTGTCACACATCTGAATTCCCCATTCAATAACTTCTTCCCAGGAAAGACCATCTTCGTCCCTGTTTTTAAGTATTTCCTGCAGATTAGAACCTTCTATAAAATCCATTACAATATAATAATTGTTATTTTCTACAAAATAATCGTGAACTACAGGTAAGGAGGGATGTCTTAATCTGGCCAAAAGCATAGCTTCTTTTTGGAATCTATCTATAGAATAATTTTTTTGTTCCTGCGTAAAAAAGGTGTTAGTCAATTCTTTTATGGCAAGATAAATACCGGGAATATTAAGATGAATAGCCTTATATACTCTAGCCATACCCCCTGTTTTTATTATCTCTATTATTTCATATTTATCATGGAGTAATGCCAGCATAAATAACGTTCTCCTTATTTAAACCAGGACCAGAAACCCTTCTTTTCCTTTTTTATAGCTGTAAGTTCGTCTTCTTGCTGTTGCTGCAGTTCTTCTTCTTTAGAGGATATATCAGTCAAAGTCTCTCCGTTTAATTCTATTGGATCCACTCCTTTGAGGAATGGTGTTATAGCAAGTCCCAGAGCTACCATAAAGCTTGCTCCCAATTCTTCTATCAATTCTGCATGAAGATTTATTTTTTTACTTACCGGCAACTGAAATAATTGTGTTTTTAAATAGACTCCTCTTTCTATAAATTTATCTATGTTTTTAAGCAACGCAGTTCCCCCATTTAATAATATTGCTATAGGTATATTAACTTCGTACATAGATTCATATTCATCAAGGGAATTTATTAATTCATCTAATACATTAGTTGCCAGTGGTTCTATAGTTTTAAAAAGAACATAATCTATATGAGATGCTTTGGAAATATCCATATTTGCTTTAGTAATTTTTAAATTTTCTGCCTGTTTTTTATTAACGTTTATTCTTTCTGATATGGCTTTTGTAAATTCTGCTCCACCAGGGAAAAAATTTTTACTCTGCCAGACCTGTGAATTTCTGACTATATGAACACTTGAACAGCTTGCTCCCATGCTAATTACTGCTACATTGTTTTGCTTATGATTGTCTCTTAATATGATTTCCAGTGCATTTCTAATAGAGAAAGCTTCGAACTGAGCTTCTGTTAGATGTAATTCTGCAAAATGCATGGCTTTATTTATAGAAGTTATAACTATTTCCGGCACAGCCCATGCCACTACTTTTAGTTGACCAATATGGTCAGGAAAGAAGAACTCAAGAACTTCGTAGCTGAGCTGTCCTTTATCAATAGGGAAAGGAAAATGCTTTTTTGCTTCTTCCATAATAGAAGAAACCATTTTAGGCAAAGGCATTTCAGGGAGAAAGAAAGAAGTATTTTTTACAGCTTTCTGTGGTATAGAAACTACTGCACGCTTTGCATTAATTTTTTGTCCGATTAATATTTGCTTTATGAAAAGTCCTACTGTTTTAGGATCAACTATAATACCATCCTGAACAGCATTGGGAGGCACTTCAGCCACTGCCATTGCTACAGGGTGGACAAAGTAATTTTCATCTATATCCAGTTGTATTATTTTTATTCTTTCACTGCCAATATCGATTCCTATAAAAGCAGCAAGTACTTTTTTTATAGCTTCTCTCCCGTGAAAGGATTGAAGTTGAATATTTTTTAAATAGCTAACAGGACTCTCCAGTATCTGTTGTGTAGATATCTGTGTTGATAAATCCGGGTTTTCTCCTGTATCTACATATTTATCTTCATTAATTTCAGGGAGCTTCTTCTTAGAAATACTCGGTGCAGATTTTTCAGATTGTATTGTTAGAGCTAATTTTTTCTCCGAGTCTCCCTGAATTGTCTTTGATGTTAATCCAGACAGGTTAGTTTCTTTTACAATAGGAGCAGATGAGATTTCCTCTGCCGACTGATGCATTTTCAACCGTATAAGAAACTGTTTCAATTCTGTTGCATTGTTAAATCTCTTTTCCATTTCCTGTTGTAAGCATTTAATTACAAGTTCTTCTATTTCTTTACTTACATCGGGTCTCATTGAACAAAGCGGGGGAAAATCAAAGGGCACACCCTGACCGGGATCTTTTCCAGTAAGTAATTGATGTATGGTTGCTCCCAGTGCAAAAATATCACTTCGTATATCAATTTGACCGGCATATTGTTCAGGTGATATATAGCCAGGGGTACCTATTAAAGTTCCCATTTTTTTAGGTTCAAATATCCTGGCAATACCAAAATCTATTATTATAATTTTTCCATCTTCTCGTTTAATAAAATTACTCGGTTTTATATCTCTATGAATAATGGGTGGTGTCTGAGCATGTAAATATTCCAGAATTTCACAGATCTGTATGCTCCAGTCTATAACATCTTCTTCAGCAAGACCTTTTACTACCGAATCCATAAGGAGATCCTCTAAATTAATTCCATCTATGTAATCCATAACAATAAAATATTTACCTTCTTCAATGAAGTGATTACTAACTACCGGTATATTGGGATGTCTTAATTTAGCGAGTATGAAAGCTTCTTCTTTGAACTTTTGTATAGCATAATCTCTTTCTTCAGGATCTTTAAAAACATCACTCATTTCTTTTATAACACATACCAGTCCATCAAAGTTAATATCTTCTGCGAGATATATCATGGACATACCACCTATACGGAGAGGTTTTATGACTTTATATCTTTTATGATAAAGATATTTTATGTCTCCCTCAGGTACTTCTGTTACCAGTGAATTTCCACAACTTCTACAAAATTTACTGTTTTCAGCATTATCTTTTCCACATTTAGGACAATTCATGTTATTATATTAGCACCTTTCTCCATAAAATGCTACCCCCATATTTAATTATAAACCAATTTCATCATATCCTGCAAAATTCCTTCTATCTATATTATAAATTATAGTCTTAAATTTTCAAGAAGAAAATATTTTAGTTAGATTTATAAATATCTTGTATGTCATAATGACCTTTTCTATTCTTGACAAGATTAACTTTATTTTATATAATATTAAAACTTCAATCTGTAAATTAAGATTTAAATATAAACCCCTTGATATTAAATATCAAAGTAAGGAAATTTAGTAAAGAGATAGTAATAAACCCCTTACATTAGGAAAAACTCGTATATTATTATAAGACTCTTTTATAAATGGAGATGATATATTAAGCATTTAATAATTAGTAATGTAATGTAGATTTTTCAATAAGGCGGACGTGAAGATGCTTAAAAGAAGAGTTTACCTTGTGATTCTGTTGTCAGGGTTAATTATATTTATTTTTTGTTTTGTTTTTTTAAATCGAAAAAGAGTAACTATAGTATCAGATAAAGGTGTTATAGTTTTTTTGACTTATAAGAGAACAGTGAAAGATGTACTCAGGGATGCCAGACTTGAGATAAAAGAAAAAGATCTTGTAATACCTCCTCCTGATACAATTTTAAAAAAAGAAGCCACTATAAAAATTTTTAAAGGGAAGTCTGTTTTTATCATAGTAGATGACCGGGTAATAAAAACTATAACCCATAAAGATAACATAAAAGAAGTAATACAGGAATTAGATATAAAATTAGGTTCCTGTGATAAAGTCACTCCCTCCCTTTCAGCTAAACTTAAAGATAAAAGCTGTAATTATATATATATAAAGAAAGCAAAGAATCTTATTGTTACAGTAGCCAATAAATCTCCAGTAAATATAAAATCTACAAAAAGGTATGTTTACCAGGTTCTTTCGGATATGAAAATATCTTTAGATTCAGAAGATAGAATTTATCCGGTACCTCAGACTCCAATAGTGGAAGGTATGAAGATAAATGTTACAAAAGTAAGGCATAAATTATATGCAGAAAAGATATACATACCTTATAAGATAGTATACCGGGATGACCCAACGCTAGAAGAAGGAAAAGAGAATGTAGCACAGGAAGGCCGTGAAGGCGTAATCAGGTATGTTAAAAAAGTCTATTATAAAAACCATCAAATAAGTAGTGAGAAGCTTGTGAAAAAAGATGTATTAGCTGAACCCATAGCAAAGATAATTCTTGTTGGAACAAAAGTAGAACCTTATTATGTTCCTGCAACTGTTCCATCTATAGAAATGGCATCCCGTGGTTCTATACCTTCCAGTTATGTTCTTACTATGGAGGCTACAGCATATGACCCCGGTTATAGGAGCTGTGGGGCTTCTGCTGATGGTTATACTGCAACAGGTTTGCCTGCTAAATATGGTGTTGTAGCAGTAGATCCTTCTGTCATACCTATGGGAACACGTCTTTATATAGAAGGATATGGATATGCCGTGGCAGCCGATAAAGGGACTGCCATAAAGGGACATAGAATAGATCTTTGTTTTAATAGTTATGATGAGGCTATAAGGTACGGGAGGCGGACAGTAAAGGTACATGTGTTAAATTAGCTATCAGCAATTAGCTTGTTGTTAGAAATTAAACAGTCTGGATAAACTAACTATATGGGTGAGGAAAAGTTACTCCGTTTAAAAACTTTAAAAGAACTAAAATCCATCGGATTATACCCCAGAAAAAATATTAAAGGACAGCATTTTTTAGTAGATTCATACTTTCTTCAGAAGATAATAGATACGGCATCTCTATCTCAAGAAGACAGAATATTTGAAATTGGCGCCGGCACAGGTAATCTGACTTTTGAGCTTGGAAAATCAGGGGCAGATGTTATAGCTCTTGAGAATGATATAAACCTGCTATCAATTCTAACAGAAAAATTCAGGGACTTTAGTAATGTAAAAATAGTTTCTGGAGATTTTAAAAAAATTAATTTGGCAGAACTTCTCAGAACCGAAAATTCGGCAGATTGGAAGGTAGTTTCAAACCTTCCTTATTATCTTACAAATTATATAATTCTTGCTCTCCTTGAAAAAAAAGAATTTTTCAAATCTATCGTTTTAACTGTCCAGCTTGAAGTTGGAGAGCGTCTGACTTCTCTGCCGGGGAAAAAATCTTATGGATCAATAACTCTTTTTGCCAGATATCATTCAATAGTAGAGATAATAGAGATTATACCACCTGAAGTATTTTTACCCAGACCAGAGGTTTATTCTGCTATAATAAAGATAACCCCTAATAGAATACCTCCTGTTTATGTGAAAGATGAGAAAGTTTTTTTTGAACTTATTAGAGCTGCTTTTAATATGAGGAGGAAAACCATCCGAAATGCCTGGCTTCGCTCACCTCTTATTAAATATACGGAGGCCCAGATAGACGAAATATTAAATTCTACAGGTATTGATAGTAAAAGAAGAGGAGAAACCCTTTCTCTGGAGGAATTTGCAGAGGTTGCCAATTGCCTTTGTGGTTGTAATGATAACACATAATCCCGAAAAATATGTTAACATAAATTTAACATTCTGTTAATAATGTGTTAATACTGCCTACTTATAATTAGAGCAGAAAAAGCGCAAGTTTATGTGTAATCTGATGATAAGGGGTGATACAGATGGCCAAAATAGGACAGGTTCCAGGAACCAGTGTACCTGCCACATCAGGTACTACAGTAAAAGGTCAGCCAGTTGTATCTCCCCAGGATAAAAAAGTAACTTTTACCGGGAAACAGATACAGCCCGGGACACAGACACAGGTTCGGCAACAACAGCAAAGAGCACCTGATAGACAGATAAGAAAACAGGACAGCCCTGTCCAACATGGTAATTTTCAGATTTTATCTGCTAAAGATGGAAAATATTCCATAAGACTTACCAATTTAAGTGAAAATATATCTTTTGGCAGATTAAATATGAGGGATCTTGCATCTCATCTGGCAAAACTTAATATGCCCATGACTGAAAAGAATCTTAACCTTGCAAAGAGTCTGCTGGAATTCAAGATGCCTCTTTCAAAGGAGAATCTTCAGGATGTAAAGACTGCTCTTGCTATGATGTCACAGAAGACTGATGGAGATGTTCAGGCAGGAGTTTTTATGAAATTAAAGTCTATGGGTATAACTCCTGAGAATGCAAAAGCCCTTCAAACACTTTTTGCAAAGAATCCGAGTATAGGTCATCAACTTGATAATCTTCAGAAGATGGCCAGTTTTTTTGCGGCTTCGGGAAGCCCTGTTCTTAATGATGCTATGCTTACGACTCTTTTAAGTCATGTAGCCAGTATGTTCGGGGAAATGATTTCCGAACCAAATAAAGGAGAGAAGAAACTGGCAAAAAAACTTGAGGATCTGGCGGAAGAAGTCGGTATAGAAGGTGATGGAGGAGGTATAGGGAAGGCAAAAAAGTCCGGTAAAAATTCAGCCCGTGGAAATTTATCTAAATTGAAAAAGAAATTTAATGATAAGGTATCTGCTCTTAAAGGACACCTTCCCAAAGATCATGAAGAAATACTTGAAGAAACAGCAGGACTATTGAAAGAACTTGATGAAAATCTGGAAGCTCAGAGGCTTATTAATCGTTCTCCTTCATTAGATGATGATAATTTTATATATCTTCAAATTCCCATGAGGATGTCAGATGGAATTACGGAAACAGTTCATTTGTTGTTAGACTATGAATATGATTTAACAGGTCAGAAAGTAGTAAATCCCAAAAAGACAAAATTGATGTTTTCAATACAAACGGAAGATATGGGTATAATAAATATAAGTATGAATATCTGGAAGAGAAATCTTTCATTCTATATAGAAACAGAAGATGAATATGTAAGAAGACATATAACTAAAAATGCACCGAAATTAATTAGATCTCTCAGAGATAAGGCTTATAAAGTGGGTTCATGGGAGTGTGTAGTAGAGGAAAACCCTGTTAGTTTCCCTAATGCCCTGATGGAGAAAGAAGAAGAAGCTTCAGGCCTTGCTACTCTGGATGTAACTATATAATTATGGAATTTATCTGATGTGAGTAAATTTGATGATTTAGATGATTATGAAGAATTTGATTATATTGAAGATTTATCAGAAAATGAGATAGAGGAAGAAGATGAAGAAAAAGGGGATAAATTAGCTGTAGCTTTGCGTTTTGATCCTGAAAAAGATACTGCTCCCAGGATTGTAGCAGCAGGAAAAGGTGATGTAGCCAGACAGATAATAGAAGTAGCTGAACAGAGTGATATACCAGTATATCAGGATGGGTCTTTAGCAGAAAGTTTATCCCAATTTGAAGTTGGAGCTGTAATACCGAGTGGTTTATATGAATTAGTAGCTGAGATGTTAATATTCCTTTATCAATTAAATGAAAGCTGGCTTCAGGAGAGAGTCAGTGATTATGAATACGAGGAATGAAAATTTTAAAATAATTATCAGGAGGAGGTGAAGAATTTTCCTCACGAGAGGATTTTAGTTCTATATTGTATAATTAATAGATGTATAGTATAATTATAATGGAAAGTTTTATGGAAATTTAATCCGAAGGTAATGACCTGAGGAGTTAACTAAGAAAGGCAGGTGTATAAAATGTTAGATGGAATGAAAATAGCATCTCAGGGTATGATGGCAATGATGTATCAGCAGGATGTCCTTACAAATAATCTTGCTAATGTTAATACTGCAGGTTTTCAAAGTTCTACTGCCATAACAAAATCTTTTGAATCTGAGCTGGCAGGTCAGATGCAGGGACAGGGTTTTGAGGCCGTGGGAGGCCCCAATGATGGTGTTCCTGTACTTGGTATAAAAACAGCTTCAAAATTCCAGCCAGGTGCTGCTCAGGCTACTGGAAATCATACAGATTTTGCTCTGGGAGGCAATGGATTTTTTACTGTTAAAGGACCAGATGGAGAAACAAGATATACCAGAAATGGTAATTTTACAGTAAATGAGAGGGGTTTTCTTGTAACAAATGATGGGAGTTCTGTAATGGGCTTTAGCGGACCAATTCAGATTCCTCCTGGAAAGCAATTTAAAGTAGATGACCTTGGAAATGTCTCTGTAGATGGACAGAATATAGCTCGTTTACGTGTTACTGAATTTAATGACATAAACGAACTGTATAAAGTTGGAAATAATGCCTATAAGCCCAAGAGTCCTACTAATGTGGGGCAGATTACTGGAAATCCACAGATTAAACAGGGTTTTCTTGAAACTTCAAATGTAAGTGTTGTAAAAGAAATGATTAAAATGATGGATATAGAACGTGCCTATGAATCTAATGAAAAAGTCATTCAGGCAGAAGACCAGATGTTACAGAAATCCATACAGGAAGTTGGAAGAGTAGGTTAATAAAAAACATTGAAAGGAGAGTGAAAAGATATGATGAGAGGTCTTTATACTGCTGCCTCTGGAATGATGGCACAGCAGTTAAACATGGATACGATATCCAATAACCTCGCCAATGTAAATACTACCGGTTTTAAAAAGGGACGTATAAATTTTCAGGATTTAATGTATGCAAATCTGAATGAATCCGGGGAGAATAATCCTATGGGCGCTCAGATAGGTATGGGTGTAAGACAGGTCGGAACAGAAAAAACCTTCAGCCAGGGCAGTATGAGCCAGACGAATGATCCTTTTGATCTTGCAATACAGGGTAATGGTTTCTTTGAAGTTATCCAGCCCGATGGTACTAAAGCTTATACCCGTGATGGTTCTTTCAGTGTAAATGCTCAGGGACAGATGGTAACAGGCAGTGGTGATCTGGTGGGTGTAACCATACCTCCTGGAGCAACTGATGTAAAAATAGATAAAGACGGGACTGTTACTGCCATACTGGCAGGCCAGAAAGAGCATCAGAATATCGGTAATTTACTACTGGTAGACTTTGTAAATCCACAGGGATTAAAGGCAATAGGCGGAAATAAATATCAGAATACAAATGCCTCTGGCCCCGCACAAAAAGGTAAACCGGGAGAAAATAATCTTGGCAATATAGCTCAGGGTTTCCTTGAGAAAGCAAATATTAATGTAGTAGAAGAAATGATAAGTATAATTGAAGCCCAGCGAGCTTATGAGATAAATCAAAAGGGTGTCCAGTCAGCAGATCAGATGCAGAAACTGGCTAATCAACTCAAGAAATAATTAAGTGAGAAGTGAAAAGTGAAAAGAACTCTGCAAAGAAGAAAAAGTGAAAAATAAAGAAAATTTACTTAAGTACTATTGCAGTAACTCACTTTTCACCTTTCACATCTCACCACCAGAAAGGCGGTTTTAAAATATGCAGATTGATCGACCGGGATTAAATATGAATAGCCCTTCTATGCAACCTGGTTCTCCAATACAGCAGGTTCCTATGGCTCCGCCCGGTGCATCTCCTTCACAGCATTTAGAAGATATGGCTCTGAAAAAACAGTGTCAGGAATTTGAATCTGTCCTTATAGGGCAGATGTTCAAACAGATGAGGCCAAAAGCAGATGAAGAAGATATGTTTGGTAGCACTAAAGAGAGAGAAATGTTTAATGAAATGCTGGACGGAGAACGAGCAAAGGTATGGGCACAGGAAGGTGGAATAGGTCTTGCTAATGTAATGTTTCAGCAGATGAAGGATCAAAACAGGAAATTATAAATGAATTTTCTTAAAACTACAGCTTTGAAGCTCCTTCTATTGAAGGGGAGAAACTGTAGTTTTAGCCTTTATATAAGGTTACTGATTGGTTATTGTATAAGGTTCAATAGAGCTTTTTAATAGGGGCAGGCTTTACAATGGATGATGAAGTAAAAGATCTGTGGGAGAGTTTTATTAAACTAAAAGATAAAGAAAATAGAGATATACTAATAGAATTCTATTTACCTCTGGTTAAAAAGATAGCAGGACGGATCAGCAGATGTGTAAATACCACTGTGGAATTTGAGGACCTTGTAAGTGATGGAATATTTGGACTTATTAAGGCAATTAATAATTTTGATATAAGTAGAGGAATAAAATTTGAAACTTATGCAACACCGGTCATAAGGGGGTCTATATTAAATTCTCTGCGAGCTCTTGACTGGATCCCTGAAAGAATAAGAGGCAAAGCCAGAGAGCTCGAAAAAGCATCTATACAGTTTGCAACCGATCATGGTAGAGAAGGTACAAAGCAGGAATTAGCCGAGATTATGGAAATGAGTGCCGGCGAACTCTATGAGCTAATTGCAAATCTTGGTTGTGCTTATCTTCTTTCTCTCAATCAGCCTTTTGCCGCTAATACTTTCGGTGATGAAGAAATAGAAATTATGGATACCATATCAGATACCCGAATTATAGAACCCTCCCTTGAACTGGCTTTTCTTGAACAGAGAGAAGAACTTAAAGCAGCTCTGGAACATTTACCTCAGAGAGAAAAAATCTTAATAGAATATCATTATTTTAAAAAAATGACCTTTGATCAGATTGCTCCCCATCTTGGTGTTACTAAACAGCGAGTTTCACAACTTCATTCGAGAGCACTCAAAATGCTTAGAGAGCAGCTAACTATAGAAGAGCAGATTGATGTTCCTGATGAAGGCTATTTATGGTATTAAGAAAGGGAATACATATGAAAAGTCGAAAGGAAAAGACCTTGTATCCCTCTGGAGGAGGAAGTGGTAGCAGTGTGGGCTCTATACATTCCTCTGCAAAATCGGGAAGATCCTGGACATCACCTCACTTTCAAAATCCGAAAGAAAAAGTAGATTCAGAGGAACAGAAGAAGTTTATGTCACTTATGGGAGGGTCATTAAAGAAATTAAAACAGGCCAAAAGAGAAGAAGAGGAAAGGAAGCGCCTTCAGGAAGAAAAGGAAAAGCATCTTAAAAAACTTCCCAAAATGATAGTTCCTGACTTGGGACCGGATTTCCGCCATGAAGTGAAATTTGATCAGACAGATGAAGGCCAGGAAGAAATGCTCCGTAGAATGGCCAGGAAAGGTAAAGCCAGAGAGATGGAACTGAAATTTTCAGAAAGCCGGGGTAAAGAACTGGATATAGAGGGTTAATTATCAGGTATTCCTCTTAATCATTGGTTAACTTCAGTTTATCCAGCCCGTAGAATATGAGACTTAATATTATCCCCACAACAGTAGCCAGTGCCATACCACTTAAGCCAACCTGGCCGAGTTTAATGGTTACTCCACTTATACCGGATACAAATACTACAGCAGTGAGGATAAGATTCCTTGATTTACTGTAATCTACTCTTGCTTCTACAAGCATTCTTATCCCTGATGCAGCAATAACACCGAAAAGTACTATACTTACACCACCCATAACAGGTATGGGGATACTGGATATTACTCCCGATAGTTTTCCAAAGAAAGCCATTATAATCGAAATAAGAGCTGCTCCTCCTATGACCCATACACTGTATACTCCTGTTATGGCCATAACACCCATATTTTCCCCGTAGGTAGTTGTGGGGACAGACCCGGCAAGGCCTGACAGTGTTGTAGAGATACCATCACTGAAGAGTGATCTGTGAAGACCGGGATCTTTTATAAGATTTCTCCCTACAATATTTCCTGTTACAAAAAGATGGCCTATATGTTCAGACATTACCACAAGAGCAGCAGGAATTATTATAAGTATTGCATTTACATGAAAAGATGGTAAAATCATTCTGGGAATAACAAGCCAGTTTTTTTCTGAAATTACGGAGTAATTAATTATTCCAGGATGGTAAATATTTAATATGACAGAGAGGCCATATCCTGAAAGGACTGCAATGAGAACTGGAATAACTGATAGAAAACCTTTAAACAGAAGAGAACCGAGGATAACTACTGCCAGGGTAAATATGGATATAGCTATGGCTTCCATATTATAAGAACCATTTTTATCAGGAAAGAATCCTGCCATTTGCGTAGCTGTTTCTGAAAGTTCAAGTCCTATAAGTGCTACTACAGGTCCCATAGCAGCAGGAGGTAAAACTACATCAATCCATTTCGTCCCTGCCATACCAATTATAGAGGCTACTATCATAAATATAAGACCTGAAACCATAAAACCTCCCAGGGCCTTTGAAAAATTTCCCACATAATCTGGAGAACTCAGTATAACTGCTGTGGCAGGTGCTATAAAAGCAAAACTGGAACCTAAGAATGCAGGTGCTTTACCTTTACAGATAAATAAATAAAGTAGTGTTCCAATACCGTTCATAAGTAATACCAGAGACGGATCGATAATTACAAGCTCAGGGTTACCAGAAGCATTCCTTGCGGCCTGATTGAAAAGAAATGGTACAAGCACTGATGCTCCGAACATGGCAAATAAATGCTGAAAGCTCAGTGGTAATCCCTGAAGAAAGGGAACTTTTTCTTCTACCTGTATAATTGTTCTTTCCATATTTTTTCTCTTTTAAATCGTAAAACTTGAGATGTTATAGGTGATGGATAATGCGTGATGATTCAACCCGGTCGTACACAAGGTTCGCCCCTATCCTTTATCTATTAATTTCTGCATGGCATCTCTCATCCTCAGACAGTAAATTTTATTCAGATTAAGACTTAGCTGAGGATAAGTTCTAAGTAAGCTCTGGAAATCTTCACGGGAGATTGACAGTAATTCAGCTTTTTCCGAAATTATCTGAGCGTTTGTTGACTGGGGGCCCCCATCTATTACCCCCATATCTCCCAGTATATCACCTTTCATTACATGAAATAATATTACAGGTTTCTCCTTATTTAAAGTCATCCATTTATAGAGAACAATTTCACCAGAGGAGACAATATATATATTTTCAGGTTCTGTTCCTTCCTGATATAACATGTGGTCTTTTAAGTAACTACATGGCTTTATACAGGTTATTATTTCTTCTATATCCGAATTAGTAAGTTCTAAAAAGATAGGGTGGGAAGAAAGTAAATTAATATCTATCTTTCTTTCTTCAAAATCATCTGCAGATAGACAAACTGAAGGTACCATAACTATTTCTAACTTCTTTTCTTCAACTGCAGTTGGAGGAGACGTATGTGTCAGTGGTATTTCCATTTTACCAAGAGAATTTTCATGCTGTGAGTCTATCTTCTTTCCATTAAGTTTATAGTATTCCTCAGATTGTACTGCTATATCAGTTAGTTGTAAAGATTTCGCCTCATTAGTTTCTCTGGTTTCTTTTTCGGAATTCTCTTTAACTGAAGGAATTATATCTTTTTTTTCTTTTTCATGCTCCTCATAATTTTTTATATCTTCTATAATTTCTTTTTTATCTTTTTCTGAAAGCTGTTTTATGAAAAAAAGTTTTTCTCCCCCTGATATTATTAATTGTATACCTGAATTAACAGATTTTTTTTGTTTTGTTACGAGATATTCTTCAAAATATCTCAGGCCATTACTGTATTCTTTTAAAGATTTTAGAAATAGATTTTTTATTTTGATTTCTCTTTCTATAGAGATTCCTTTTGCTTTAAAGCCAAAGTTATCAAAACCTGTGATGATTTTTTTTAGTTTTTCTCTTTCTGATTTTAAAATAGTTTTAAAATTTTCTTCTGATATTATACCAAGAAGGAATTCCTGACATTTATTATTAAGATTTTTATAATTCATAGCTGCTTTTGAAAGTGGTACTTCGTATTTTTTCTCTTCTTTTTTAATTTTTTCAGGAATTTCTTCTGTTTTTACAGGCGGAACATCTGCAGATTTTGGAGGAGAAATATCCGGGGATATGTTCTTTGAAAATTTCTCCAGAAATTTTTTAGGATCTCTGTGAGACTTATATTCTTTATATACTCCCATTTATGTTCCTCCTTTTACTATCTTGATATATGAAAAGTTCTGATATTATTTTTTGTAATTACTATAATATAGTTCCTTATAAAAATAAAAAACCCTAGGGTTTTCTATTTTTAAGTGGTTTTTACCGTTCTTTGTCCTCTACAAGATTATGCACTGGTAAGGGTATCCAGGGGTTTATCTACAGATTATAACCCCGGTCTGATAAATATTATATCTAAAAAATTAACTTCAGTCAATATGAGGATAACTCTGCCTTTCTATGAAGGAGGTCTTTTATTTAATAAAAAAGTATAACTTCCATCTTCAGGGAGAAGGAGTCCATCTCCAGGGAGAAGGAGTTCTTCTCCAGGGAGAAGGACTCTTTTGTCACTTTTAAAATTTTCGGAAATTTTATCCTCTGAAATTGAGCCTGTAAGCTCCGAACGGCAGAATCTGAACAAAGATATTTGATTTGACTTCCAGGTTATCAATTCTGTTGGTATATTCCATAGAGTCCAGATCAATAGGATTAGTTCTTCTCATTTCTAAAAGTAATAACTGGGCTTCTACACTAAGAGTAACACGATCTTTAAGCCAGACAGATTTTTCCTGGCCATGAAGTCCCTGTGCCTGCCCTTTACGTGAAACTTCAGTCATCTTGTTCCCATGAATTGTATCTACTCTGGTGCCAATAGTGGCTCCAGGTTTTTTACGACGTGCTGTTAAGGCATTAATAGCAGATATTCCATCCTCTTCTGGTCTTCTTCTCTGGGCCATATATCTCCCCCCTTAATTTTACGAGATCACATTAGGAGGATAGATGTTTGATTTTAAACACCTGAATTAAATGTCACTCCGAGTTTCCTCCATAATTAATTATAGCATATTTGTTATAAAATTTGTTAACAGAGTGTTAAATTTTTGTAAAATTTATTTGATCTCTTCCATTTGTTGATCTATTTTTGTCTCCTGTATCCATGAATAATTTTCTTACAGGTAGCATAGGATTTGAATATTTGTTATAATATAAACAGATTTTTGATTTTACTCTCTGGTTTGATAAACCATAAACCAGGAATTAGAGTTATTTTTTTGAAAAGATTGGGTATATATGATATTTGGTAAAAAATGTTGTCTCAGAAGACCTGAGATAGAAGATTATGCCAGAATATGGGCATGGTGGAATGATGAGGAATTACAATATCTTTCAAATCTTTACTGGTTTCCTCCAGGTTTTGAAGCAGTAGAAGAATGTTATAACAGGAGTCTTTCTGATGTAACAAAGGAATATTTTATTATTCATGCCTTTGATAAAAATACAATAGGTACTATAGACCTTTACAATATAAGATGGAGAGATAGAACTACTAATATTGGTATAATGATAGGGGAGAAAGACTACTGGGGTAAAGGATACGGGGCAGATGCTATAATGTCTCTGATGAAGTTTGTGTTTAATGAGCTTGATTTAAGAAGAATTGAGTTAAAGGTAGTAGAATATAATTTAAGAGCCATAAGATGTTATGAAAAGTGTGGTTTTAAAAAAGAAGGATGTCTCAGAAAAAAGGTTTTATGGAATGGAAAATATTATGATCAGTATATTATGGCTATACTGAAAGAGGAGTTTATAATCTGATATGTCAAGGGAAAGTTCTGAAAAGATAGATTTTTCATTTTCTCCCGGGAAAATAAACGAGATAGATAAAATTAATTCTCTCGGAGAAACCCCCTGGCCTAAATTCAGATGTAATTTAAGGAATACCGGTGCCAGTGCATACGCCAGAATGCGACCAGGAAGAAGTTTGAAATGGAAGTTTAAGGTGAAGGATAATATTTCCTCCTGTCCTGTTATAGGAATTGATGGTACTATATTTTTTGGTTGTTGGGATAAGAATCTTTATGCTCTAGGAAAAAATGGTAGATTGAAGTGGAAATTTGCAACGGATGGTTTTATAACATCTTCCCCTGCAATAACCAGAGCAGGAATCATATATTTTGGATCAAAAGATAAATATTTTTATGCACTTAATTCGGATGGTACATTAAAGTGGAAATATTTTATAGGTAAGAGTATTACATCTTCCTGTTCTTTAAGTAATGATGGGACAATTTATATAGGTTCCTGGAATGAAAATCTTTATGCCATCGGATCTGATGGAACAATACATATAGGTTCCCTTGATTATTCATTATACGCTCTCAATTCTGATGGCACATTAAAATGGAAATTCGGCACGGGAAATCTTATAGAATCTTCTCCCGCTATAGGTACTGACGGAACTATCTATGTCGGCAGTGGTAACCCTTATTTATATGCTATTTCTGTAGATGGTCAATTGAAATGGAAGTTCAAAACAGGTAATTTTATTTCTTCATCGCCTGCTATTAGCCATGATGGTTGTATCTATGTCGGAAGCGGTGATAATGCCCTTTATGCCATAAGTCCTGATGGAAAATTCAGGTGGGGTGTAAGAACCGGACAGGAAATAGAATCTTCTCCTGCTATAGGAATTGATGGAACTATATATTTTGGTTCCTGTGACAATTATTTTTATGCTGTAAGTAGTGACGGTATGCTTAAATGGAGTTTTAAAACAGGTGATGCTATAATATCTTCCCCGGCAATTGATAGAAATGGATTGGTATATTTTGGTTCCTGGGACGGATATTTTTATGCTATACTTCCTGAGGGCAAATTGGCATGGAAATTTAAGACAGGAGGACCTATAGATTCATCTCCTTCAATAGACGAAGATGGAACTATTTATATTGGTTCAAGTGATAAATATCTTTATGCTATAGGTTAGGGACAAAACTCGCTCCTAATCGAGATTAATCTTTTGGTTTCATTAGTGGAAAGAGAATAACATCTCTTATGGAAGTAGAATCTGTAAATAACATAGAGATACGGTCTATTCCTATACCCATACCACCTGTAGGAGGCATTCCATATTCAAGAGATTCTATAAAATCTTCATCTAGCATATGAGCTTCATCATCTCCTGCTTCTCGCTGTTTCATCTGTTCTAAAAAACGTTCTCTCTGATCAAAGGGATCGTTTATTTCGGAAAAAGCATTGGCAATTTCAAAATTGATTATGAAAAGCTCAAATCTATAGGTAAGAAAGGGATCTTCATCTTTTTTCTTTGCAAGAGGTGAGAGTTCTACAGGATAATCAAGTATGAAGGTTGGTTGAATCAGATGAGGTTCCACTGTAAATTCAAATATTTTATCTATGAGATTGGCTACATTCATCTTTTCAACTCCATCTATACCGAGTGTTTTTGCTTTGTTTCTTGCAAAATCAATATTTCTTAAATCTGAAATGGTAAGATCTGCATATTTTTTTAAAGCTTCATTCATAGTTATTCTCTTATAAGGTGGTTTAAGATTTACCTCTTTACCCTGATAAACCAGTTCGTACTTTCCAATGGTCTTCTCTGCTACAAAGGAAACAATATCTTCAGCCAGTTTCATCATACCTTCATAATCTGTATAGGCTTCATATACCTCAAGAGTAGTAAATTCCGGATTGTGTCTGGTTGATATACCTTCGTTTCTGTACAGACGTCCTATTTCATAAACCTTTTCAAGACCTCCTGTAATTAATCTTTTAAGATGAAGCTCTGTGGCTATTCTGAGATAAAGATCTAAATCCAGAGCATTATGATGTGTAATAAAAGGACGTGCATTTGCTCCCCCTGCAATAAGATTCATACTGGGTGTTTCAAATTCACAAAAACCCTTCATATCCAGTAATTCTCTTATGGCTTTTACTATTTTTGATCTTGTAATAAAGGTATGTCTCACCTCAGGATTAATTACTAAATCTAGATATCGCTTTCTGTAGCGTATTTCAGTATCCTTTAATCCATGCCATTTTTCAGGGAGCGGCTTTAAACATTTTGATAGAGGGATAAAACTGGTTACATAGAGAGTAAGTTCTCCTTTTTTTGTTTTAAAGACATTTCCTTCCACACCTATTATATCACCTATATCCAGGTATTTAAATAATTCAAATTTTTCACCTAAATCGTTTTTTCTCAGATAAAGCTGGATTATTCCATCCCTATCTCTAAGATCAGCAAAAATGACTTTCCCATGTCCTCTTAAAGCCATAAGTCTTCCTGCTAATTTTATACTTTCATGACTTTTTTCTTCACCAATATTAGTAAAAATTTTCACAATTTCTGAAATAGAATGACTTTTGTCATATTTTTCTCCATAAGCTTTAATTCCCAGTTCTTGAAGTTTTCCAAGTTTTTCCATTCTTATCTGAATCTGGTCGGTAAGTTGTTCTTCCATAAATAATTGCTCCTTTTAAATAGCTATCAGCTGTCTGATAGCTGACAGCTGATAGTTTATTGCTAATTTAATATATCCAGGATTTCGTATTCAGAAGTTCCGGCAGGTGCCTCTATTTTTACAGAATCTCCTATCCGACAATCCACCAATTTACTTCCCATAGGGGATTCATTGGATATCTTTCCATTCCTTGGATCACATTCTGCTGTACTTACTATTTTATATATTTCCTCTTTCTCTTTACCTTTTTCACGTATCTTTACAGTTGAACCAATACTTACTACTCCTTCAGGCAATTCACTTTCGTCAATTATAATAGCGTTTTGAATCATTTTTTCTAAATTCAGTATTTCACCTTCAACGAAAGCCTGCTCCAGTTTTGCATCTTCATACTCTGAGTTTTCTCCTATTTCACCGAATTCTTTAGCCTGACGGATACGCTGAGCAACCTCAGGTCTTTGCACGGCCTTTAGATAATGGAGTCTTTTCTTAAGTTCCTCATAACCTTTTTTGGTAAGTTTCATCTGGCTTTCAGCCATTTTTTATTACCTCCTTATTGTTTTATCAAATATGCTGTTAATTCTACAATTTTATAATTACCACTGTAATCAGAATTATAACTACAATTTATTCTGATATATTTTATTGCTCTGGGCTGGAAACTGATATACTGCCAGCTATACCATTCTCCATAACTTCTGTCAACAAGTAATTCCCAGTTTTGTTTATCCACTGATGTTTCTATATTATACTGGTAATAACTTCTCATGAGGTCCCAGAAAAGAATATCTATTTTATTTAAGAGATATACCTTATCAAGAACTACTATGATAGGTTCATTTATAAGAGCATAGGTATAACCATTATACTGGGAATAAGTGGTTGCATCACCATCCAGCATTGCACTTATATTACCCAGGTCATCTCTTGCACCTTCCACATAAGCTCCTATCCCTTTAAATGCTACATTTACACCATCTTCTGGAGTTATTATCTCAACTTCCTTTGAGTTATTCAAAGGTACAGGAGTCTCTGTTGCCCCTGGTGTAGATGCAATTACCTGAGATAGACTTAAAAGCTTAAAACTTGAAATTATTTCTTCTACCTGTGGCTTTATTGTTTCTCTTTGTATAACAGGAATTATGGTATATATGCCATATCCTTTCAGATCATTTAATAAATAAATTTCTTCAACCTCAATCATTCCTTCTGGGGACAGAAATTTTCCTTTAAAGAAAAATCCTTTTTCTGCACCGACAGTCTTTAATACTGTCTCCGTCAGGTCTCCTGTTTCAGTAAGGATAAAATTAAAGCTTCCAGAGAAGAGCCTCGGTATTTTATTTAAATCTTTTTCTTCTGGTGAAGAAAAGTCTATATAACTTATTCTGACTTTATAACCTGTGTCCTGTAAAGGAGAGGCAATCAACCTTTCATTAGCTGCTTCTGACTTCCATCCTTCAGGTAGATTAAAAGAATAAAGTCCTTCTTTACTTATCAGTTCTTCTGCTGTACAGAGTCCAGATAATAGAAAAATTATAAAAAATAGAAACAATGCAAATTTATATATTCTCATATCTTACTCGCGGAAAGTGAAATTTCAACCAGGGAGTTCGTAAGGTTCACCCCTGCAGGTTTCACTTTTCACTCTTCACCTTTCACTCTATTATTGCTGTAATTCCTCTATATAAGTCTTTATATCTTTAAGTTCTTTTTTTAGATGATCTTTATAACCTGTAGAGGGAGGTTCTGTAGCAATCTTTAAATTTTCCTCATAATATTTCTGAAGATAACCTGTTATAGAATTAACACCTTCTGCAAGCATTTTCTTTTCTATTCTGGATGTTGTATCCCGGGTTAGTTCTTTTCTTGTACCATAGAAAACAGCAGATTTCTCTCTCCCTTTACCAAGAGATATTGGTTCTGAAAGTTCATCTTCCAGTTTATATATATAATTAGCCCCTGATTGTACCACAAAATTGAATGCACAGGCAAGAGCAAAATTAAGTAATCCTGTATCTTCTCCCGGTTCGATTGAAGGTAGCCCTGAATAATCCTCTGCTATATGGAGTGGCTTTGCACTGCTCTCTCTAACCTGATCATAACTGTACCTGTAATTCTGCATAGCTGATATTGCAAATAGAGGAAGGCCATGCACAGTATTTAGAATAGTAATTCTGTCTTTATCACCTGTGGAGGATACATTATCTTCTTCAGCTCCAAAGGGTCTATTTTTAAATTCCTGAAGAACCATAGATTTATCTCTTTCTTCGACTCCCAGTACTACTATCTGTTTTACATTTCCACCATGTTGTAAAACAGCAGGATTATAATTCCAGTAAGGCGTTGCCTTGAAGATTAAATCATCTACCATTGATGGTATATTTACCTTCTCTTTGTTAGAAGCTATGAAGTTATCTATGGATTGTCCAAGAACCAGACGAAATCTTTCTCTTGCATAATCAGTAACTTTAGTTATTATATCATCCGGTGTTATATCACCGAAGCTCGAAAGAGGTCCATACTGGTTAAGGAAAGTGGCTTTTTCTTTATCTATTTCCTTTATATATTCTCCATAAAGAGCTACTATTCCATCATCTTCTATTATACTTGAAACAAGAACTCCTTTTCTTTCCTTTAGAGAAAGTTGATTTTTATATTTAGCTCTTAAATCCTGACAGGCCATATCTAACTGATTTTTTATTTTCTCCAACTTTGCTTTAAGAAGAGTTATAGTGTTTAATAGATTGGAATATATTGTTATTGCAATAGCTCTTCTTCTGGATTCTATAATTGTATTCAACATGGCCTGAACACCTCTTACAAGGCTATTTCTACTTTCTATTATTCTTCCTTTTTTACCTATAAGATTCCAGCTTTTTACTACACCTTCCAGTTCAATCTGACCATTAGCGATTTTTGATCTTAATTGTTCAATCTGAAGGTCTAAATTTTGTTTTTCATTTTTCATCATTTCACTGTAATGCTCAAAATCGACTTTTGTAATCTCAAGAAATCTATAAGCAATTTCTACTCCGAAAGAGGGATTATTTAAAATTCTTGTGGTTTCCTCCTGAAGAGCCTGCATACTCTGTTCTACTACAGTGGTTTCATTTTCTTTCATTATCCCCTCAATTTTGGCCATTGCCTGTGTTTCATAGTACTGGGAATCATTTATTATTCTCTGTCCCAGTTCCTTATCACTTATATCATCATATCGATTGGGATCAATGATAATATTTATTTTACTCCTATCAGGTTTAAGTATAATTCTATCTATTAATTGATCGGAATTTTCCTCATCCAGATTGTTTTTACTTATAAACATAGATGCTTCTTGCTCACTCTGTTTCATCCCTTCTTTTTCTTTTACAAGAAGGCTTTCTATAATATCCTGTCCGAGTTTAAATGCATTTATCTTTAAAATCCTCTGTGTTGGATATTCCATGGCAGAGGTACCAAGACCACTGTAAGAAGTAGGTTTGCCCTGCTCATAATTTGTAAGAACTGGTTTGATATTATCAAAGGGGCTGGCAAGACTTTTTCCAACCTGTGTTCCTATCATAAGAAAACATGCATCACCTATCATCTCTGTCACTTCTTCAACATCAGCAAGTTTTCTGCCATTAGCATTTATAGAGTCTATGAGATAACAGATATCGAAAGGTTTTTCTTTTGTATTAATAGGAGGCAGTGATGGATAATGACAGGAGAAGGTACTTTTCTTATCCATAAAATAATCCAGTTCTTTCAGTGCAGCATAAGCATTTGCTTCCATACCTACCGGTCTTGTTCCACTGGTCCATGCTCCTGCAAGGACTAATACACCATTGGAATTTATTTTTGATACACCTGCATTTAAACAGGCCTGACGTGCCAGATATGCAGTGTCAATAAAAGTTCCTGACCCTGTTCCACCACAGACAGAACATATAATATAGACATCTATTACATCATTTCTTGTGAGTTCAAATCCCAGATCTTTCATTCTTTTTTCATTGCCTATCTGAGTTATTTGATTTAATGCCTGAGCAATAGCTGCAATCATAATATGGCTGTTCCAGAAGAGAGCAAGTCTTCCTGAGACTCTTATCTGTCCTGCTCCATCTTTTATATCATTGGGTGTAAAATCTTTTGGTATCCATTTCCCTATAAGAGGTTGTGCTCCTCCGTCATGGGCTTCTCGAATTATAGCAGATGCATTTTTTACGGTGAGATGAAAAAATTCATTTGGTTCCATCTCTGAAGCAGTCATAGAACCTATGACTTCATCTGTATCACAATCAAAAACCAGATATTTTATTACAGGAAGTTCACCTAATCCGTTTTTGTCCATCAATCTTTTTAGTTTTACTACAGCCCTATGTCCTGTTCCCCCGAGGCCGATAACCAGTGTGGGAATAAATTTTTTAGCCATATAAATAACACCCCTTTTTGTAATCTATGGAAGGTGAGACGTGAAGAGTAAAGAGAAGTTTATAGTCTAAGGTTTAATAATAATCTCTCAACTATAAACTCTCAAATTTAAACTATAAATTACACATCACTCATCACGCATATAATATTCTATGAAAGGTATGTATTCCCTCTAACATATGATATAATATTCACATGGAATCTAAAGAAGACCTTCTAAATAATTTGCAGAATCTCTATCTCAGATTGAGTAGATTATTTGAAAAAAATAAAAAAAATTTCTGCGGAATCTGTCATAGCTGTTGTACTTATATATTTGAACATGGTGTATGTGATATAGAATATGAATATATAAGAAGATATTTACAGGAGAAAGATGATTTTCAAAATGCTGGAAAATTTCGGGATTATATAAGAAAAAAAAGAAACCTTTATGGTGAGTTATTATATACTGAATGTCCCCTTTATGATAAAGATAAAAAAGGATGTTCTATTTATACAGCAAGACCATATTCCTGTAGAGTCTTTGGTTTATATGGAAGAATTCCACCTCCTCCATTCTGTACCTTCAGAGAATATAGTATTATATATTCTTCTAAAAATTTTTATGATATAGCCCCACTGTCAAAAGAGTTTTTTGAAATAAAGAGTTTATACGAGATTCTTACGGCAGATACACCTGAGAAAAAAGCAGAAAGATATTATACTTTAGCAATCCATTTTTATTACAGAGATAATCTGGATAAAGCTAAAAAATTTTTAGAGATGGCTATAGAAACAGACCTGACCCATTCTCAGTCACATTATCAGCTTGCTCTTTTTTATTATGAAAAAGATAATCTTGAGAAAGCAATTTTAAAAACAGAAGAAGCATTAATATATGAACCTGAAAATATTAATATGAGAATAAACCTTGGATTATTTCTTACAAAAAATAGAGAATACTTAAAAGCAAAAGAAGTATTTCTTTATGTTTTAGACAAAGAACCTTTGAATAAGATGGTTCTTTCAGGTCTTGGTAATATATTTTTTCTCACAGGAGATTTTGAGTCAGCCTCTATGTATTGCCAGAAGGCACTAAATGTAGATTCTGAATTTGAAATAGCAAAGATTATTTTAAATCAGTTTTCTAAAGGTCAAACATAGGTTTTAAATATTCTTCAGTTTTCTGTATAATAATATCAGCTTCTCCTGGTTTCAGGTTAAGTGCTTTTTTTACTTCCTCCAGATACATAAGTTCTTCCGTGTCCCATTTGCTTACCATACCTGATGCTGTAACCATTCTAATGGTATTTCTTTTACCCTGAGGGGTTTTTATCCATCGAACTATGTTTTTTAATTTTCTTGGAGAGAATACCTCTTTTTTCAGTCTGCTTTTAGTTCCGGGAGGCAGATCTATTTTATCTATATATTCACTCAAACATGCCCGTTCATTTTCATCCAGCACACCATCTGACCATGCCATTCCTATCATAATACTGATCATATGTCTGGCTTCTTTGTCTTCCATATTGAATTCCATACCACATCCCTGGCAGGAAAGAGTATGTAGATCTATATTATCTCCGCAGACTATGCAGTAAAGATCAGATCTATCTATTTTTCCATCAATTCTTTTTTTTAATTTTTCTATTATCTCTTCTTCTCTCTTTTCTCTCCATGTTTTTTCCTGTCTTTTAGAAATATTTTTCTTGAAATCTATTCCCATACCGATAAGATTCAATATTTTTTCTGAAATTATCGGTTTTCCCTCTATTTTCTTTTTAGCCATAATTATTCCTTTCTACCTGTCTATAGAGATTTTAATAATTTCAGGTTATATTAAGTTCAAATTTATTATAACATATAAGTCAAGAATTAAAGATTGAAAAATGAAACTTTATAAAAAGGAATCATTTAATAATTAGCGAATTTTTTAATTTGAAAATCTACAGGTAGGTGTTATATTAATGACAAGGTTATGCCCAAATTGTGGCCAGGAGAATGATATTGAAAGAGAAATTTGTGAATTTTGTGGTAATACCATTATAGTAGAAGAAATAATTAAATATCTTTCCCAGGGTAAAATACTTGATAAAAGATATGAAATTGTATGTCTTATTAAGTTTGGCGGTATGGGTGCTGTATATAAAGCCAGAGATATAAGGCTTGATGATATATGTGCGGTAAAAGAGATGTCCCGTTTTTATTCATCTTCTGTTAATAGAAAGGAAGCTATAAGGAGATTTAATGAAGAAGCCAAAATACTTACTAAATTAAGACATCAAAGCCTTCCTCGTCTTAGAGATTATTTTATAGAAGATAATAAATATTATCTGGTTATGGATTTTATAGAAGGACAGGATCTGGAAACTATATGGAATCAAACTTATTGTAAGAAATTTGATGAAAAAGAAGTTATAGAATGGGCTTTACAGATTCTCAAAGTACTGGAATACCTTCATGGGCAATCTCCACCAATAATATATAGAGATATTAAACCTTCCAATATTATGTTGAGAAAGGAGACCAATGAAATTGTTCTTATAGATTTTGGAATAGCCAAAACAATTTCGGGCAAAACTATAAGTAAATCCTCTATGGGTACTGAAGGTTACTCTCCTCCCGAACAGTATCATGGTTCAGTTATACCGGCAAGTGATATATATGCTCTTGGTGCAACTATGCATCAATTACTTACAGGGATATTGCCATTAGTTCCTTTTAGATTTGGGACTATTTGTGATAAGAATTCTTCTGTTTCAAGAGAAGTAGAAGAGATAATAATGAAGGCTTTAAAACCGGAAATAGAGGAACGTTTTTCTTCAGCTACAGAAATGATTAAGTCTCTTTTAGCTTTATATAGATCCTCTCATAATCTCCATTCCAGGACGATTGCACTGAAATATCAGATGTCTTCTCAGGAATTGATTGATGTATTAACTGAAAAAACAGAACTTACTTTATCTCAGATAGAAAAACCGATGGATCAAATTGATTTACTTATTTTGCAACTAGATGCTCCTAATTCAGAAATCAGACGGCTTGCAGTAGAGACACTGGCCAATTACAGGGATGATAAAGCAATAAAAGGAATTATAAAGAGTCTGGAAGATAAAGATTTAGAGGTCAGGAAAAAAGCTGTTATAGCTATTGGAAATACTGGTAATACTCAGGCATTACCATATCTTATAAGGATTTTGGAGGAAGATGATGAGGATATAAGAGTCTATGCAGTTTTATCTCTGGGAAAAATAATGGATCAACAGGCTCTATTACCATTAATCAGAGCACTGGAAGATCCTTCTCCTGCCGTCAGAAAACAGGTTGCCCAATCTCTTGGACTAATTGGATCCAGAGATGCTATAAGACCTCTGGAAGAAGCCAGAAATAGAGAAAATCTTTTTAATATTTATCTGAAAGAAGTTATAGAAGATGCTATAGAGAGATTAACTTATGGACCTACAGAAGATCATTATATTGAAAAAGGTAATATTTATCTAAGCCAGGGTAAATATGACAGAGCTGAAGAAAATTATAAAAAAGCCCTTGATTTAAATAAAGATATTTTAGTACCTTATATAAATCTCGGGATCATATATTCTTCTCAGGGAAAATACGACATTGCTCTTGAAGTATATAAATCAGCAATTAATTTATCCCCTTATGATCATGAGCTCTATAATGCCATTGGTAATATATATTCTGTAACAGGTGATTATCTGGCTGCTTATGAACAATATAAAAAAGCTATAGAATTAAATCCTGACTTTGCAATGGCTCATAATAATCTGGGTTTTGCCTACTATAACCAGGGAGAATTGTACAATGCAATTTTAGAATATAGAAAGGCCATTGAGTTAGCTCCTGATTTTGCAATGGCCTATAATAATCTGGGTAATGCTTACAGTGCACTGGCAAATTATGAACTCGCTGTAGATGAATACAAAAAAGCTATAAAGTTACAACCTGATTTGAGTCTGGCCCATAATAATCTTGGTTATGTCTATGGTAAGATGAATAAACATGATCTTGCTATACTTTCATATATAGATGCAATAAAGTTGACTCCCAATTTTGCAATGGCTCATATTAATCTGGCTATTTCATACAGTGAACAGGAAAGATATGATCTTGCAGTTACACATTATGAAAAGGCTATAAAATTAACTCCCCATAATTATGCAATTTACAGTGGCCTGGCAGATATTTATCATAAACGTGGTGATTATGATAAGGCAATAGAAAATTATAACAAATCATTGGATATATATGGCGAAAATGCAAAAATACATGAATCTCTTGCAAATCTTTATATAAAACTCGGAATATTTAAAAATGCTATAAAAGAGTACAGGAAAGCCATAACCCTGGATCCTACCAGATCTGATCTGTATAATGAGCTTGGCTGTATATATAATGAACTGGGACAATATGAAGAAGCCATTCTTGAATACAAACGGGCTATTGCTATAAATCCTTATGATTGGAAGCTTTACAGTAATCTTGGATATAGTTACAGTGCGAAAAAGGAATATTTGACTGCCATAGAAGAGTATCAGAAGGCTCTTAATCTGGAATCTGATAATGCCAGTGTATATTATAATATGGGCTGTGCCTATATGGATCTTAAGGAGTTTAATCAGGCTGCTATTGAATTTAATAAAGTTTTAAAGTTAACAACTGATAAGGAGTTATGCGAATGCGCAAGGAATGGACTGAACTCTATCAGGGAACTTGAGAAGATAAAATTATCTTCGAAAAGTAGTAATATAGATGATGCGTAATAGGTGATGTTTTATATAACTCCTTAATCTTTACTTTTCACACTTCCTAAAAAGTTATTTCTTTACTCACTTTCTTTTTATTATGCCATATACCCAGTGTTATGGTTTTCCCTGGTTTAAGGGGAGTAACTATTGCCAGAAGTTCTTCGTAATTTTTAATTGGTTCTCCATTGACTTCAACAATTATATCTCCTGCCTGTATACCTGCTTTACATGAGGCACTTCCATCATAGACATTTACCACAAGGACTCCATTTTTAATAGGAAATCCCCAGATCTCTGCCATATCCCGGTCTATATTTTTCAGTGTAACTCCAAACCATGGTTGTTCTTTTCCATTACTGTACTTTGAAGAATTAGCATTAGGGTAAGGATTTTCTATAACAGAAACACTTATAACCTTATTTTTTGAATTACGAAATAGAGATATTTTTATATTTTTTTTAGAATTAATCTTTGATATAAATTCAGCCAGTTCTTTTGCTGTTGAAATTTTCTGCCCATCAACACCTGTTATTATATCTCCACTTTGGATTCCTGCAAGACCTGAAGGGCCTGCAGGGAATACATAATGAATAAAAACACCATTCATATTTGGATAATAACCATATTTAATTGAAAGATCTCTTGTAAGCTCTCCTACCTGTATTCCAATCCATGGTTTTGAAAGCTTTTCTCCTTTGGAAAGTACCAGAGTAGTGAAAATTAATAGAATTAGTAAGGTAAAGAAAGGCTTGAAATGTTTAACCATGACATCATCTCTTTTCTGAAAAGTGTTTTATATTCATCATTATTAATCTAAAATCTGTTTATGTCAAGTGCAAATTTATTGCCAGAATTTTAGTGCATATATATCATAAATAAATGGCTGGAAGTTAACAAAATGTTAACAAAGATTTAACAAAAAAACTTTTCTTTTTTATGAGTATAGTGATATAATCTGTATAATAGAATAGAAAGGTATTGATAACTGTAATAAATAAAGCCGCTGAAAGGAATTAGTTATGATATCAGGTGATATAAGAAATATAAAAAGTTCTCAGGTTAATAAGGGTATAACTGCAGGGAAAAAGGTAGTTGACACTTCTGAGTGCCCCAGAGATAGTTTTGCTCATAATGGAGATAGACTTCAGACAAATGAAGTTATTATGCCTCCGGATCTGAGAAAAATAAATATAAATAAGACCCTTGTGAGCTTTGCTGAAAGTCTGGAAGCAAAACCTCATGAAGGGCAGGAGAAGGAATGGACCGTAATGTTCTATATGGATGGTGCCAATGATCTTGAACCTCATATAGCAAACGCCATGCTTGATCTGGAAAGAGTTGGTTCCAATGATAAGATAAACCTTGTATCTCAGGTGGCAAGACTTTCCCAGGATGAACTTAAAAAACTTTTAGAAATTAAATATAAAGAGTCTCAAAACCCTAAAGACCTGGAGGCTTTGAATCATAATACCAATATTGATGGAGACTGGCAGGGTGTAAGAAGATATTATGTTGTTAATAATAAGGATACAGGTAGCAGACATCCTTATTATACATCTGAGATGAAAGAGAATTTATATCTTACAGATATAAGTCATCCTCAAACCCTGGCAAATTTTGTATCCTGGGGGATAAAAAATTATCCGGCAAAACACTATATGCTGGTTGTCATGGATCATGGTTCCGGATGGCTTGGAGCAATCACTAATGAGTTTAGCGGCAGTAATGGTCAGATGATGAGCACCCCGAGTATAGCTGAAGCTCTTAAAAGTGCAGAAAAAACAACAAATAGAAAGCTGGATATAGTTCATTTCGCCACCTGTCTTATGGGTTCTTCTGAAGTAGCATATCAGCTCAGAGATACAGCAGATTATATGATAGCTTCTGAAGAGCTTGGAACCACTAAAGCTCTTAATTATGGAAGTATAATTGAAAAGCTCAATACAAGTATAAGAAGTGGTGACACAACTCCCAGGGACCTTTCACGAATGATAGTAAATCATTTTATTAAAGATAATCCTGATGCTTTTAAAACCCATTCTGCTGTAGATTTAAATAAGATGGGAGAAGTTAAGGATAAGTTAGAGGAAGTGGTTTCTGCATTAAATAATACAACTACTCCTATGGAAATCCTTAAGCAGATAGTAGAAAATGTTCAGAGTTACGGGAAAATGGCATCATATCATCCTTTTACAGATTACAGAGATTTAAGAGAACTTGCTATAGCTATTCAGAATAATCCCGAAATAAAAGATGAGACTCTTAAAGAGGCTGCATATAAACTCAGTCTGGCTGTTGATCAGGCGGTTGTTATTAAAACTCCTCCGACACAATACAGAACAGAGACTGTAGAAAAAATAGAAAAAGTAGGGAAAACCAGGAAAACTCATATTGTAATAAATGAAGAAGAAATAAGCGGTGGTGGTCTTTCTATATATTTACCTTTAAAGGAAGGTAACACCTACAGGAAGTTTAAGGAAGATTATACTCAACTG